>Ga0256840_1003315_pt1 | contig 13149 bp, 11 predicted proteins | sample 355202metaG_FD_185969 | JGI IMG/M metagenome (GOLD analysis project Ga0256840, IMG submission 185969) | Hydrothermal vent microbial communities from Mid Atlantic Ridge, Atlantic Ocean - 355-202 | ecosystem: Environmental > Aquatic > Marine > Hydrothermal vents | place: Atlantic Ocean: Mid...
CTTCGTATACACATACTACCAACTTTTTAGAAAACACAACCTATTATGCAACAGTTATTGCTTATAATACCGCTGGAAATGCTATTGGTTGTAGTGAAATTAGTTTTACTACCGAAACAATACTAACTATACCTATTTGTGCTACGTTTACAAATCCAACAAATGGAGTTACTAATGTTCTTATTAACGAAACGTTTACTTGGAATGCGATTGCTTCTGCCACAGGTTATTTTATTTCTATTGGTACCACTTCTGGCGGAACAGAAATTGCGAACAATATAGATGTTGGGAATGTATCTTCGTATACACATACTACCAACTTTTTAGAAAACACAACCTATTATGCAACAGTTATTGCTTATAATACCGCTGGAAATGCTATTGGTTGTAGTGAAATTAGTTTTACTACCGAAACAATACTAACGGTTCCAGTTTGTACGCTAATTACAAATCCATCTTTTGGAGCTATAAATGTTCCTATTAACGAAACGTTTACTTGGAATGCGATTGCTTCTGCCACAGGTTATTTTATTTCGATTGGTACTAGCTCTGGCGGAACAGAAATTGCGAATAATATAGACCTTGGTAATGTTACGACATACACGCATTCTAATAATTTTTTAGAGAACACAACTTATTTTATAACAGTTACACCATATAATGTTACTGGAAACGCTATAAATTGTGGAGAAAGTAATTTTACAACTAAAAAAAATGTAGCGTTACACATTCCTACATTTTTTTCTCCAAATGGAGATGGACGTAATGATAATTGGAAAATTGTAGATGAAAATCTTTTAATAAAAAACATTCGTATATACAACCGTTTTGGAAAATTGATATTTGTAATAAACGATGCAAATATTGGTTGGAATGGTCTCTTGTTTCCTCCTTCTGATTATTGGTATAATATCGAATTAATAGATGGAAATTTTTTAAGAGGACATTTTTCTTTAATTCAATAAAATGACGATATTTTTTAGTTACTAAACTGTAAAACATAAAAATAGTTCAAATCTATTTAGCACATTTTAAAATTGAATTGGTATAAACGAATTATTAGTTCAAAGGAATTTTTAAAATGACCTTAGTTCCGTTTGCTTCTTTTTTTTCATTATATAAGTCTACAAAATTTAAAGAACAGTTATTGGTATACTCTTTACAGAAATTTTGTAGTCTTTCTTTGGTTAATTGTATGCCTATCGAACTCTTTTTATAGCGTTTTTTTTGTTTTATTTCTGCTGATTTTTTCCTACCAATACCATTATCGGTTATAATAATATCTACATGTGTATTTTCTGATTTTTTAATAAATATCCGTAATTTTTTATTTTGTTTTCTCAATGACAATCCGTGCCATATAGCATTTTCAATAAATGGTTGTAAAATTAGTGGTGGAATTTTTATGGTATTAATACTTAAATTTTCGTCTACAACAATTGCAGTATCGATTTCATTATTAAATCGAATATTTTCAATATTCAAATACAATTCCATTGTTTCTATTTCTTCGGCAAGTGTAATTTCTTTTTCGTGTGTTGCTACTAAAATTTTTCGTATCAATTTCGAAAATTTATTCAAATAATAAACTGCATTTTCTTTTTCATTATCTATGATATACAATTTAATTGAATTTAAAGAATTAAAAATAAAATGAGGGTTCATTTGACTTCGTAAGGCATCTTGTTCTAAAGTAATAATTTGTTTTTCATTTTTTAATAATTTATTTCGGTACAAATAATAAAAAATAATTCCAAATAAAAACAATAACCCCAAACTAATTCCCCACAAAATTCTACTTTTTGTTAATTGTAATTTTGTAATTTCATTTTGTTTTGCTAAATCTTTAATTTGATTATTTTTTCTTTCGCTATCGTATTTAAGAATCAAATCGTTTACATATTGTGAATTTCGTGCATTAGACACTTTTTCATCAAATTCTTCTGCTAATTTGTAATGTTTTAATGCGTCATTAAAATTACTTGTTTCTTGATTTAATTCCGATAAGTAGCTATATCCTGTAGCGATTGCCAATGTTAGATCGTATTTTTTAGCAATAGACAATCCTTTGAGAATACTTTTCTCTGCATTTGCATAATTTTTTAGTTTGGTTTGTGCCCATCCTAAATTAATATATATCGAAGCAATTTGGTCGTTATTTCCTATCTTTTTTGCTTCTGGTAAAATCTTTTTTAGAAGTTGTAATGCTTTGTTGTATTTACCTTGTTTGATGTAAATATTTGCAATATTATCGTTACAAATAACTTGTCCAAATGGGTTTTTTAATGCGTTATTTATAACAAGCGATTTTTTAAAATATTGCAATGCTTCATCTATTTTTCCTTGCGCATCTTTTGCATAACCGATATTTTGGTTATTAATTGCCAAACCTAATTTGTTATGGATACTTTTTTCTATTATTTGCGACTTGTTAAACTGTTGTATGGCAAAATCATATTGTTTTAAGGTTAAATAGATATTTCCCATACTATTGTGAGAAACAGCAATACTTCTTCTAAAACCTAAACTAGGATTTTTTACTGTTTCTGCCAACGATAATGCTGCTTGATTATAATCTAAAGCAGTTCTTAAATTATCTTTTTGTCTATAATCTACGCCTAACATATTTAAGCTAAAAACTTGAAATTCTATGTTTTTAGCTTTTTTAGCAGTTTCTAGTGCTTGATTGTGTATTTTAATTGCTTTTTTATAGAAAGAATAATTCCGATATCTAATTCCTAACAGATTTTCTACATAAGTTTTACCATCTAAATAATTGGACGTGCTAAATACTTTTATTAATTGTTTTAGTTTTACCGTATCTCTTCTAAATGGACGTATGTAATAATTTATTTTTTTATAGGTAGTAGGTTTTACAATTAGTATACTATCTATTACTTTTTTAAATTCTGGTTTCTTTTTTTGAGAAAAACTGATACTTGCAAAGCATAAAAATAAAATACTAAAAACAATTAATTTATTTTTTTTCATGTATTTAATTGGTTAACAATTCCATTAAGGCACTTCTTTTAGAACGAGAAACAGGTATGGTTACTCCATTTTCAATAACTAAATATTGTCCGTCACTTTTTACAAATTCTTTAATCTGATTTATGTTAACTAAATAGGAGTTGTGTACTCTATAAAACAAGGCGTTATGAATCATTTGTTCTACATCTTTAAGTTTTTTTGATAGTACTTCTTTTTGACCAGAATTAAAATATATTTCGGTATAATTTCCATCGGATTTGCAATATAATATTTCATTCGGATTTACAAAAATTGTTTTTCCAGATAAGGACAATGTAATTTTATTAAAAGTTGGTTTTGGTGTACTAATATTCTCTATAATTTTATATAATTCTTCTCCTAAAATATTTTTTTCTTTATTTTTTTTTACTTTGGCAATTGACTTTAATAAATCATCGGTATCTACAGGTTTTAATAAATAATCAATTGCATTTTCTTTAAATGCTTTTAAAGCATACGAGTTATACGCTGTTGTTATTATTAAATCAAAATCTCTAAATTGCAATTTTTCTAACAATTGAAAACCATCCATTTCTGGCATTTCTATATCTAAAAAAACACAGTCTGGTTTGATGTAATTTATACCATTTATTGCTTCTAATGGATCGGTAAAACTATCTGTTATTTCGATGCCTGTACAAAAACTTTCTATTTCCCATTTTAAACTTCTAATGGCAGTTAATTCATCATCAACAATTATTGCTTTTATCATATTTAATATGTTAGTCTACCAAAAATAGAACATCTTTACCATGCTCATTACCTAATTGTATAATTTGATTTATCTTTTATACAATCTTATAAAAATACTGTATAATTGGTATTTTATTTAAGTACTCTTTCTAATCTACAGTTTATACCCTAAATCATGCACAATATATAAAAAAAAGCACGTATTGTAATATTATAAAATATTATAATCCTTTTTACGCTTACTTTTGATACAGAATTACAAATAAATAGTAGACATGCACTTTAAAAGTATTCCCCTTAACTTTAGAAAAGGCATTGCAACTAGAAGGATAATTAATGGCATTATTTTATGTCTTATTTTTACTTTATATAATTGCAAGGTCGATGATGAAATGATGTATCATAACACGCATCTTAAACAATATACTATTAATACTAATACATTTAATATCACTTATGATATTCAAGGAAAACCAATTATTATTGGACAAAATGCCATTAATTATAATTCTAGTTCTAAAATAACAATTATTGATCCGTATTATTATTTTACGTATAACGAGCATAATAATATAAATACTATTTCTGCTATATCGAATGCTGTTTATAGCTTAGAAGACGCTTCATTAAAATACAATGCGCAAGGTTTAATACAAACAGAAACTATTAATTATATAGTAGCTTCAAATCCTAATACGACCATTGAAATGGTTAGAAATTTTACGTATAGTGACAACCAAAAACTAATTGAAATTTTAGAAAAAAAACTAAAAAAAAATGAAGTCAATTTAATAAAAAAACTATTAATTTATTACGATAACAAAGATAATATTGTTAAAACGGAACACTTTATAAGTCTAAATAGCGGAATTTCATACCAAAAAGAATACGTTGTTTTATTTACTTATGATACTAAAAAAAATCCGTTTTATAACTTATTATTAGATGCAGGAGTATTAAATAATTATACCAAATTACAATATTTTGGAGTTCCAACCATTTCACTTGGAAGTGGAAATTTGAAATTACAATATTATAGCAAACATAACCTTTTATCTTCTAAAAAAATAAGGAATAATGAGAGTATTAATACAGTTAATTACCAATATATGTATAACATAGATAGCTTACCTATTAATTTAGTAAAAACAACTATAAACTCTAAAAATGAAATGAACAGAGAACATTTTAGTTGGCTTTATGAAAAGTAAAAAGTTAACATCTTAAAAAAGAACAAGACTAATTTAAAAAGAATACTAATTTAAAAAACAAACAATGAAATTTACCTCTTTACTAATTATTTTAATGTTAATACTCTCTTGTAATAATCAAGACCAACAAGAAACTTTAACACAACAAAAAAACGAAATACAAGTTATTTATGCACAACAAGTTTATTACATGAGTGCGATTGCCGAAGCAAATGAATTAGAACAAATACAAAGCGAGATTATCGCAATTTTAGAAAATGGAAATGAAAGCGAAGAACTATGGAATGAATTTGAATCTAATAACCAGAGAATTGAAAAATTAAATAATCTATCTGAAATATTAATTGGTTTAAATCCATCTATTGGTCCAATTGGTCCAATACCGATGCCTCCTGGAGGTTGTTTTGAAACAACTATTGGTCTTAATTGTGTTCCAGAACAAAACTTATCAAACATTAATGCAATTGTACTTCCAATCGATGCTGTTGAAATACAAAATATACAAATACTCAATAATGAAAATGAGATTGTAGGCGAGGGTACAGAAATTTTTGTAGGCGAATACGATCAAAAAACAATGGTATTAGAACACCGTTTTAAATATACTGCAACAATGCGTTCTGTCATTTATGTTAAAGGTATAGGAGAAATTATTATCAAAACTCCTGTTATTAACTAATTAAAATGTATCTTCATATTATGAAATTAAACTTACTACTTATTATTACTATGACAATGGTATTATTATCTTGTGATACAGAAACAGAAGAAAACGAAACAGTTTATATCTATGCACAACAAGTTTACTATGCAAGTGCTATTGCTGAAGAAAACGACTTAAAACAACGACAAGATGAAATTACTTTAGAACTTGAAACCAATAGTACGAATGAGCAACTATTAAATGAATTTGAAAACAATACACAAAGAATAACTAGATTACAAAACCTATCTGAAGTATTAATAGGTTTAAATCCATCTATTGGACCTATTGGACCTATTCCAATGCCTCCAGATGGCTGTTTTGACACAAGTATTGGTTTAAATTGTGCTCCACAACAAAATCTTACGAATACAGATATAATGGTACTTCATGAAGATATAAATATCTTAAACATTAGTTTATTTAATAATGAAATTGGTGATACTGTAGGATTTGAATCAGTTCCAGGAGATCAATTTTCAAACCAAGAAGTATTATTATTCGATGCTAATTTTGCTAACATTACCATAATGCATTCTACTATTTCGGTCGATGGTATTGGAGAAATTACTATTAATACACCTATTGTTGTAAATTAATTTTATATAAAACTAGTCACAGTTTACTTAAATTAAGCTGTGACTCTTTATATAAAACCTTTTCAAATTCAAAAAAAAGTGTACCTTTAAACACTTCTAAAGGTTTTTTATGAAGTATTTTTTATTCTATTTTTTGTTTAGTTTGTATCTTGTTCAAGATGTTTACTCCCAAGATGCTAATGTGGATCTAAAAAAAACATTAAACAAAGCATTTTCATTTCATTACAGTAATAAAGATAGTGCCTATTTTTATTACGAAAAAACAATTGATATTGCCGATAATCAAAATGACCTAAGTACGTTATTAAGTAGTTATACTTATTTAATTAATGCTAACGGACATTATTACGATTTAAAAAATTACAATATTAATATTAAAAGGGAAGAGAAACTTTTGTATAATGATAAACGGTTAGATACTTTATATAACCTAGAATATTATAAAGATTACCTCCTATTTGATAAAGGAAATTACAATTACAAAATAAAACAATACAGTACTTCAAAAAAATATTTTAAAAAATTACTTACCAAAATAAATACCATTCCAAATGACAAGCTAAACAAAAATTATTTGGCGATAATTTCTAGTATTTATAGTTTTTTGGGACTTAACTATCTACATACTGGTAAATATGAATTAGCAGAAAGTATTTATAAAAAAAACATACAATTACAACGTCAATATAAAGATAGTATTCCAAATTGGGAATCTAGAACATACAATACCAAAAAATTGCTTTCTCAAGTTTATGAAGTAAAAAAAGAATACCTAAAAGCAAATATTTTATTAAATGAAGCATTTTCATTTTATAAAACAAAGGCAAAAAACCCGAATTATAAAAATAATATTTTATCTGTTTTTATGTTGTTGGCAAAAAATTATATCCAACAAAAAAAATTTCCTGAAGCGATTAATATCTTACAAAAAAACGCACAATTTTATAAGGGAGATAATCCCTTTGCAAAGGAAATAGACTTGCTGTTTGGAGATGCTTATTTAGGTTTAAAAAAATACCAAAAGGCTGCTATTTATTACAATGCAAGTTTGGCAAAAACAAAAAAATATAGAAATAATAAAAAACACCAAGATATTGCCGAGGTATATGGTAAGATTGGAAATTTATTGATAAAGCAAGATAAAATAGATGAAGGATTGCAACATTACCAGTTGGCTTTAATACAATTGCAAACGGATTTTAATACTAAAGAAATCTATACAAATCCAGAGCCCAAAAAAGTAGCATCAAAAATAAAATTGATACGTATTTTAAAAGAAAAATTAGAAGTCTTAGAAAAAGCAAATGTAAGTAGTAATAAAATTAGTTATTTAAAAAGTGCCCATAAAACCTCTAAAGCAATCATTCAAACATTAGATGCACTAAGACCAGAATTTGAAAGTAAGTTAGACAAACAATTTTTAATTGAAGAAACCTATCCATCCATACAAAAAATGGTAACTATTGCTTATAAAATGTATAAAAATACCAAGGATAGTATATTTATTGACGACGCATTTTTTTTTATGGAAAAAAGCAAAAGTATTTTTTTATTAGAATCCATTCGAAATTCTCAAGCAACAAAATATGGAGGAATTCCAGAAAACATTATTGTAAAAGAGCAACAATTTAGAGCAAAAATTGCACATATAGAACAAACAATTTTTAAGAAAAAAGCAAAAGACAAATCGTTAGATGAAAAATTGGATTTTGTAAAAAATGCGTACTATCTTTTTTTAGAAAAAATAGAAAAAGAATATCCAAAATATTATGCACTAAAATACAAACACGATGTAGTATCGTTACAAGAGATGGCAACTCAATTAAATAAAAAACAAGCAATACTAAGTTATTTAGTAGCCAAAAACGAATTATATCTTATAACTATAGAACCAAGAAAAAAAGCGTTTTATAAATTAGCATACACACAAAACATTCAAAATAAAATAAAAAAATTATATCGTAAATCTTCTAAATTAAAGATTGAAGAAATTACAATCCATAAAGATAGTTATGAGGTATATAATGCAATTTTAAAGAACCCATTACAAAAAATGGATGCTACGGACTTAACCATAATAACAGACGGTTTATTAAATTATATTCCTTTTGATGCTTTAAATACAACAAATTTAGAAGATAGTTATTTATTAAAGACACACAGTATTAGCTACGCTAGTTCGGCAACATTATTACAAGAACAAAGTAAAATAGAAACCGATAAAAAAACCAAATTATTAATATTTGCACCAAAATTTAATGGAACTTCTACTTCAATTAATCACGAAAGAACCGATATGGCTCCATTACTCTATAACGAACGAGAAGCACAAGATATCGCACAATATTTTCACGGAAAAGTTTATAAAGGAAAAAATGCGTCCATAGCAAATTTTAAGAAAGAAGTAAGCGCCTATAATTTAATCCATTTTGCAACACATGCTTCTGCAAACGATGCATTCCCAGATTATTCGTATTTGGCATTTTCAAACGATAGTACAAACACAAATTTATTGTATGTAAAAGATTTGTATAACTATGACATAAAAGCAGATTTAGTAACTTTAAGTGCTTGTGAAACAGGAATAGGAAAATTACAGAAAGGCGAAGGAATGTTAAGTTTAGCAAGAGCATTTAATTATGCTGGAGTTCCTGCAATTGTTACTACACTATGGAAAATAAATGACCAAAGTACTTCCGAAATTATGGAATATTTTTACGAAAATCTATATAACGGATTAAGTAAAAAAGAAGCCTTAAGACATGCTAAACTTACCTATTTAGAACTCAATGAAGATCCGTTATTAAAACATCCATACTATTGGTCTGGTATTGTATTAACAGGAAATGTAGAACCAGTAGCAGCACCTAACTTTTTAATTTGGATTTTATTAGGAATAATTTTTCTAGTACTCTTAAAAAAATTTGGTAAAAAAATAATACAACAAAAGCGTTAATCCATTTTTTTAAGCAATTCTTTTGCCTCTTTATTGTGATATGAGTTGGTAGTAATTACTCTTTTTAATAAATCTTTTGCCTTTTTCTTTTCTTTAATTTTAAGGTAAGCAAGAGCCAAATACCAATTGGTTTTTTCGGTTAGTGTATCTTTTGTTTTAAGATGATGTAACAATAACGGAATAGCCTCTTTTGCGCGTTCTAGTTTTAACAATGCATTGGCTTTATAAAATAAATAATAAGGCTCTTTTGTAGAGGCGTATAATTTTGAAAAAAGTACAATAGCTGTTTGGTATTCTCCTTTTTCATAAGCAATAAAAGCTAAAGTCTTATCATCTTGTTGATTTTCGCCTCTTACAATAGGAGCAATAACATTTCTATAAGGTTCAAAATAAGAAGCAAAAAGAGCATTTGTAGAAACGTTTTGTTTGGGAATTAATAAATAAGACAAACCAAATAAGACAACAATACTAGCAGCAGCAAACCATTTTAGAAAAGATTTTTTAGACGTTGTATTTTTGGTACGATCTTCTAGACCGACAATAAAATTTCTAAAATTAGTAGCATCTTCATGTTTAACTACTTTTTTTAAATTGGTGTGAAAACCAACCTCTTTCTTAAAATTAGCATCTGTTTTTAATAAAGTATTAAATTCCAATTCTTCTTGAGAAGAAAGGCAATTTTGTATGTATTTTTCAATTAAATAGTTGTTTTCCATATTACTATGATTTGATCATTTCCCTTAAAGTTTTGATACATCTAGACTTTTGACTTCGTACGACACTACTACTAGTATAATCCGTAAATTCAATGATGTCATCAATAGATAGTCCTCTAGAGTAGAATAATGTTAACATTTCTTGGCATTTTTTTCCTAATTTATTAAAAAATTGCTTTAATAAATGCTGCTCCATAGAGAGTTCTTCCTCCTCATTTACAAAAGAAACGGGAGCAATATCATCTTGTATATGTAAAGAAGGTTCATAATTAGTAGTTCGTTTTTTATCTTTTAACAAATCATAAATCATAAACTTACCAATACCAAAAAGATAGGTTTTTATAGAACTTTTAATGGTATCTAATTTTCCATTTAATGCGTGATTTCTCAAGGCAATAAAAGCCTCTTGGTAAATATCGGTAAGATCGTCATAATCTAGACCATATTTTTTACCAAAATTTAAAAAACTATCTCTATTGCTATAATAAAGTTTGCTAATCTCTTTTGGATTATTTTCGATAAACTTTTTTATATGGTCTATATTCATATGTAAAGAAACTAGTTAAAAACAAATTTAGTAAAATTAATTTAAGCATCGTGTTAACAATGCAATTTTAGTTGCTACTAAATATAAAATAATAAAAATGAAAACATTAAAAATAAATCTATTTTTTTGCATACTTTTTTTGGCGACAAACACAATACAAGCACAAATTAGACCTCACTCTGGAGTACATTCGAGAGTTCGTGCAAAAATACGAGCAAAAGCAAAACAAAAAGCAGAACAAGAACGAAGAGAATTTGTAAATAATAAAATAGATGAGGCTTTTGATGGTATCGACAAAAACATGCATGCTAATTTACCAGACTCCTACGATTTTGAGTGGTCATATATATTACAAATTCAGACGAAGAAGGAAGTAATAAATATCCAATATTTTTTAAAACCAAAAGCGACATATATAGGTTTTAAACTCCATACAGAAAAAGAAAAACAAACAAAAAAAGGGCTTATGATTATGGATAATGAAAGAAACAAAAGTATTATACTCATGGATATTGAAAATAATAAAAGATTAATCTCGACAAAATTACCAACTCAAAAACGAGAAGATACGAAGCAACAAAAAAAAGATTATACGATTACAAAAATAGGAACGAAAACAATTTTAGGATATACTTGTCAAGGTTATAAAATTGTTAGTAAAGAAGGAGAAGCAATAACTTATGTATTAGAAAATGCACCAGTTCGGTTTAATCAACAATACAATACAAAATACACAAAAAAAGCAAAAGGGTTTAATGCCAATTGGTTAAAACAATTTAAAAACGGATTGGTAATGGAAATGGATTTTAAAAGTTCTAAAAAGAAAAAATACAATACCAAAATGAAATGCATTGCATTAAAAAAAGAAAAACTATCTATAAACATTAGAGAATATAAATTTTTTGGAAATTAAATAAAACAAAATGTTAACATTCCATTTTTAGAAAATACTAATAATAAAATAACAATAACATAAAAATAAAAAATGAATACAACCTTAAAAACAATAGCAATTGCCTTATTATTTAGTTTAACAGCTTTATTTACACAAAAAGTAAAAGCACAAGTAACAGCAGGAGTAGGCTTTGCTTATGGGTCTAAAATAAGTACAGTAGGAATAAATATTACAGGACAATTTTTTATAACCGAAAATATTGCAGTAGCACCAGCATTTACCTATTATTTTCCAGATACAGTAGGCATAATAATAGGTTACAAACGAAAATGGTATGAAGTAAACGTAGATGCAAATTATTATCCAAAGCTAAATATTATAGATGGAAAATTAAAACCTTATGGACTTGCAGGAGTAAATTATTCCATAATATCTTTTCCAAATTATACGTATTTCGGAACCATAAATAACGACGACTTAACATCTTCAAAGTTTGGTGTAAATGTAGGAGCAGGAGCAGAATTTGATATGGGAAAAAAAATAACACCATTTGTACAACTTAAATATACCATAGGATTTGATTCATTAAACCAAGCACAAATAGCAGCAGGAATACGATTCAAATTCTAATAAAAGCCATCTAACAATTTTATACGGATAATTTAAAACAAAAAAACAAAATCATGAAAACACTTTTATTAATTGCATCATGTTTACTTGTTTTTGGTTCCTGTAATACTAAATCAGAAAAATTAAATTTAAACGAAGATAGTTATTATTTAACGGTAAAGATAAACGGTATTAAACATACATTTAATGATAAAATTGATTTAAAGAGTACAACATCGCTTTCTAATATAATTAATGGATATAATAAAGAAGAAAAAACACGAATTACTTTAGGCTTAAATCTTAACAATAAAAAAACAGGAACATTTAATATAGAGGATAATATAACACTAGTTTATCATAGCAAAATTACTTTTAAAGGAAAACCCATACATTATATATGGCATGCGAAAAAATCTGTTTTAGGCTCTTTAGGAACAATTACAATAACTAAAAACACAGATGCATATTTAGAAGGAACATTCTCATTTAAAGGAATAGGTAGCACAAAAATAGATTCGAGTGTTAAAATTTTTACTGAAGGTAAATTTAAAATAAAAAAACAAAAATTTTAAAACAAGAAATACGCACAACAGAATAATTGGAACATATAACAATTAAAGTTCACTAAATAAGATATCACAAACTTGAAATAACAATTCTAAAAATCGAAATCAAGCATATATTCAATAACAAAAATAGAAAAGTATTCTACAAATAAAGTTGACGGACTACACTTTATTATAAACCACATAGATTCTTCTAAAATGTATCAAAAATAATCATCATCATTTAACAAAAAAAATTAAAAAACAAAACAAAATGTATAAAAAAACAGAACGCTTAAAAAGCAACAAAATAGTAAAAAATGTAATTACAAGTATTTTTTCGCTTACATTATTACTCCTAACATCGTGTGGAGGAGATGATCCAGAACCACCAATAGAAGAATTAGGAGCCGTAGTATTAGACTGTAATGGAATAGCATCAGGAGAAACACTTACTTTAGAAAATAGAAATAATGGTATAGATTATATTATTGATTGTGTTTATGTAGTACAAGGAGATTTTATTATAGAACCAGGAGTTACCATACAGTTTAATACAGATGCAGGAATACGAGTATATGACTCTGGCTCATTACAAGCAATAGGAACAGCACAAAATCAAATTAAATTTTTCGGAGAAAA
>Ga0256840_1003316_pt1 | contig 13149 bp, 11 predicted proteins | sample 355202metaG_FD_185969 | JGI IMG/M metagenome (GOLD analysis project Ga0256840, IMG submission 185969) | Hydrothermal vent microbial communities from Mid Atlantic Ridge, Atlantic Ocean - 355-202 | ecosystem: Environmental > Aquatic > Marine > Hydrothermal vents | place: Atlantic Ocean: Mid...
GTGTTGATTTTCCTGAACCATTACGCCCTATGAGTCCTACTTTTTGATTGCTGTTCATCTGAAAGTTTAGGTTTTTAAAAAGGGTCTGTTCCCCAAAGCTTTTTGAGAGGTTTGTTAGTTGTATCATTATATTTCCGTCAATCTATTTTTTGAATTATAGCATATTTGGCTATAATAGAGTTCTCGCAAAACGATATGAAAGAGAATAAAAATGCATGAAATAGTAGATTTTGTAGTAAACATAGCACGTGAATTTGGATATTTAGGTATCTTTATTATGATGTTTTTAGAGAGTACTTTTTTCCCTTTTCCCTCGGAAGTCGCTATGATTCCTGCTGGAATATTGGCATCACAAGATGAGATGAATTTAACTTTAGCCATTTTAGTGGGAACAGCTGGGTCTTTATTGGGTGCTTTGTTTAACTACTTTTTAGCACGTAAATATGGGCGTGTGGGTGTTTTAAAATTTGGAAAATATTTTTTCTTTACAAGTGAAAAATTAGAGAAGATGGAGAATTTTTTTGTCAAACATGGTTCATTTTCCACTTTTGTAGCAAGGCTAATACCCGGTGTACGTCAGTTGGTTTCACTTCCTGCTGGACTTTCATCTATGCATTTAGGTAAGTTTATGATTTCTACAACTTTAGGTGCAGGAATATGGGCAACTGTTTTAGCCCTTTTTGGTTATTTTGTAGGAGAGAATGATGAATATCTTCATCAGATTGTTTTGGTAACGTTGTTGATTATTGTTTTGTTGAGTATGCTTTATGTTTATCTCAATAAAAGAGCAAAGAAGATATAATAAAATTAAAAAAAATGGAATAATAAATTATGAAAACATTTCTACAAAAAGCAAAAGCTTGCAGACAAACCATTGCCACAATGGACGGAAAAAAGAAAAATAGCATATTAAATGAGATGGCAGATGCTTTAGTGGCAAACAGTAAGCTCATTGTTACTGAAAATCAAAAAGATATGGACGCAGGGAAAGAGTTAAAACTAGATACGGCTTTACTTGATAGATTGTTACTTGATGAAAAACGAATACTTGCTATGGCAAACTCTTTAAGAGAAATAGCTGTGCTAAAAGACCCCGTAGGAAGAGTACTTGATGGGTGGGTCAATGATGATAATTTACGCATTGAAAAAGTATCGGTACCTATTGGTGTGGTCGGTGTCATTTATGAATCTCGTCCAAATGTTACTTCTGATGTAGCAGCTCTGTGTTTTAAAAGTGGGAACGTTGCCATTTTAAAAGGTGGAAAAGAGGCTGAACACTCTAATCAAGTTATTGCAAAAGTTTTGCAAGAGGTATTGCTTAAAAATGATTTGCCTAAAGAGATAATCTCGTTGTTACCTGATGCTTCTCGTGAGGGGGTTGCTAAACTAATTAAAGAAGATGCTTATGTTGATTTAATTGTACCTCGTGGGGGTGAAGCACTCATTAAATTTATCTCTAAAAACTCCTCTGTTCCTGTGGTTAAACATGACAAAGGGCTATGTCATACTTACATTCATCGAGATGCGAGTCAAGCTAAAGCAATAAGTATTGCACTTAATGCTAAATGCCAACGACCAGGTGTTTGTAATGCTATGGAGACCTTAATTCTTGATGAACCCATTGCTAAAATTTTACTTCCTGGACTCTATAAATCTTTTGTAGATAAAGGAACAAAGTTAAAAGGGTGTGCAAAAACCAGAGAGTATATTTTTGTAGATTTAGCTTCAAATGAAGATTTTAACACAGAGTACTTAGCCAATGAGTTAAATATTAAAATTGTTTCAGGTATTGAAGAGGCGATGGCACATATTACAAAGTATGGTTCTGGTCACTCTGAAGCCATTATTACTGAAAATTATGGGGCAGCTGAAAAGTTTATGAATGCGATTGATGCTGCATGTGTGTATGTAAATGCAAGTACCCGTTTTACTGATGGTGGTGTTTTTGGATTTGGTGCAGAGGTTGGCATTTCAACCAATAAACTTCACGCACGAGGACCTATGGGGGTCAATGAATTGACAACCTATAAATTTAAAATTTATGGGAATGGTCAAATTCGTTAGAAATTTTAGAAAAAATTGAATATGAATTTAAACAAAAATAGATACTTTTTACTATTTTTACTTTTAACAAGTTGTTTGTTCTCTAAGCGTCTTGACTCTGTTTTAACCCCCATAACTTTTGAGGGAAATCAGATTATCTCAAGGGAAGAATTAGAAGAGATGATTGGGGCTAAGCGACCTCCTGCTCTTCTTTTTTGGAAAGAGAATAAGGCTAAAATCGACATTAAACTACAACGAAAATTAGATGAGACATTAGAACTTTTTTATAAAAATGAAGGGTTTTATGAGAGTAATATTTCGAGTCGTTTAAGCCCTAGTGGTATTATAGTAAGCATTCAAGAAAATAGACCTATTATCATTAGCAAAATTCTCTTAAAGAGTGATTTAGATATTGCTAATGAAGTGACGCTTGTTGAGGGAAATCGTTTTAGAGCTAAAGCATTTACTGAAATGAAACAAGCCATTAAGCAAAAACTACTAACGCAAGGGTATTGTAGTGCGAAGTTAAATACCAAAGCCTACTTAACCCTTGAAGACTATTCTGCGACTATTAAGATAGATTTACAAAAAAGAAAACTTTGTCATTTTGGTAAGGTGATAATTGAGACAAATTCCTCGACAATGGACAATGATATTATTCGTTCACGTTTACATTTTGAAGAGGGTGATGTTTTTGATATTAGTAAAATTCAAGAGTCTTATGAATCGCTTTATGCTTTAGAGAGTTTTGACCAATTAAGTTTAGATTATAGTCGAAAGTTTTACAACCAAAAACCTGTTAATATTAAATATAAAGAGGTACATAAAAACCTACATACTCGTATGGGATTAGGGTATGCAACCGATTTAAAGTTCCAAGCAAAGCTTTATGCTGAATATAAAAATTTTAATGGTAATGCAAAAAAGGTGTTGTTTAATGGACTCTACTCTAGCATTCAAACAGCAGTAGAGACAAGACTTTTTGTTCCTTATGTTTATGATGTTGGTGATTATCATATCGATTTACAAAATGTCTTAGGGTATGCAGAAGAGAAAGACATTCACTCTTTTGATGAACGTATTATTTATGACAAACTTTATTTTTCTCATTCAAGTTCTCAATGGTACAATAGTTTAGGGCTTGGTTTTGAAGAGATTGACACGCTACATTTAAACAGTGCTAATAAACGTAATTTACTCATTTATCCTTTTATACGTTTGGTATATGATGGAAGGGACTCTAAGCTAAATCCTAAAAATGGAATCTACTTTTCGCATGAGATGGAGTATGGGCTTACTTACTCAAAAAATAATACCTCTTATCTAAAATATCAAGAGGAGTTACGTTTAATTTATACCCCTATATCTGACATTACGCTCTCAGCTGTTGGACGAATAGGCTCAATTAAAGTATATGCTAACAGTTTACCAGAGTCAAAAAAGTTTTTTGCAGGAGGTGCTTTTTCAAATAGGGCTTATGGTTATGAACAGATTGGGATTACAAAATCTGTAAAAGAAGATACCACGCTAGGAGGATTTACCTTAGCTAATCTAAGTGTAGAAACAAATTTTCCTCTCTATAAAAATTTAAGAGGTGCTTTATTTAGTGATAATACAATGATTTCAGACAATCAAGGTATTTGGGAATTTTCAAACAGAGTTATTACTTCAGCAGGGATTGGTTTACGTTATTTAACCCCTATTGGTCCTTTTAAAATTGATTTTGGAACAAACATTCATAATTTTGATGAAAAAGCCATTCACTTTCAAGTTGGTCAATCATTTTGATACGCTTAATTTATTGGTTTTTAGCCATTCTTGAAGTGCTTTTACTGTTGATAGTACTGCTTATTTTTGTGCTGACGGATTCACGAACCATTAAGTATATTGCTCAAAGTAGTTTAGAAAAATCATCGTTAAGCTATGAAAAAGTAGAAGGAAATCTCTTTAACGGATTAAAAGTGACATCGCTTCGCTATAAGCATAAACCTCTTTTTGCCTCTGCTTTAATTCATTGGAATCCTTTAACGGCACTCTCTAAAAAAGTGACCATTACCCAGATAGATGTGCAAGGCATTGAACTTAAAAATGTTATGGCAATGGCTAAAGATTTCAAATCAGACAATTCAGAAAGTTCTATGAATTTAAACTTAGAGATAATATTAAAAAAGTCTCATTTTGATATTAAGCCTTATGTTTATGAGGGGGTGAAGTTCTCTTCTTTTAAATTAGATACAGGTGTCATAAAACTCTCTAAAGATTTAGAGCTTAATACAGCTCTTATTGCTTTAAAATTTAATTCTGATATTGCCAATGTGAAACTTAAGGGGAAGATTAAAGAGAATCAGCTGTTGGTTAAGGATCTAAAATTAAAAAACATCTCTATAAAATCCATTACAAAATTAACCCGTCAATTAAGAAAAAATAGTTTAAGCAAAAAGAGGAAACAAAAGCATAAAAAGAATAGACCAGCGATAGGCTTTTTAAAAGATATAAAAATTAAACATATCTTAGGAACATTAAAGCCTGTTGAGTATGGGAGTTTTAAAATTAAAAATGCTACGCTAAACCTTTACAATGGCGTAATTTCACCCTCCAAAAACTTTAGCTATGATGTTAAAAAAGTCAAGTTAAATGGTCAAACAAATTTTGGAAAAGTAGATTATAGAGCTTATATTAAAGATTCTAATATTTATGCTAAAGGAGATATTACTTTAGATAAAAAACTTTTTGACAAATATCATTTGCCACTAAATTTTAAAGCTTTAGAAACATTAAAAAGTAGTTTACATCTTAATCATCAATTAGTTGAAGTAGATATTGAGCATAAGGTGCAAAACCTTTTAAAGATTAAGAGTGATTTTAACATTGATATTGATGAGGCAAAACACCATCTCTCTTATGTGTATGCTGATGACATAGTGAATATTGAGAGTAATCTTAGTGGTGCTATGAGTTATGCTAAGCAGTTCAGTGTAACCAATAGAGTTCGTATTGATAAACAAGATTTTTCTTATGAGGGTGAGCTTAATCTTCAAAACCCAACTGGCTTGCCTAGCTTTGTTGCAGAGTATCTAGTACCTAGTTTACAAGGAAGCTATAAAGGTACAGCAGATGATTTTACTATGAAGTTTAACTCTGAGCTTTTAACTGGTGAGTTACAAATGCCTGAGTATAAACGTGCAGATGTATCACTCAATAGTAAGTTTGACAATATTCAGTTAAATCAGTTTATAGAATCCTTACCTTTAGAACTTGCAGAGGAAAAAATAGGTTTTACCAGTCAAAGTTCTTTTGACTTTGATGATATAACACAATCGAATATTGCACTAAATGTAAGCTCAAATATTGTAAATATAGAAGCTAATATGAATCTTGAAAAGCCTTATGCCATTCATTTTTTAACGACTTTATTAGATGAGAGTGTTTTAAAAATGATGATGCCTAAAGTAAATTTTGAGACCATTAAAAACTTGCAAGGAACGTTTACCCTTGATAGGCATCGTTATCTTCTTTCTGCTAAGAATGAGCAAGTTAAACTTCTTGTGAATTATAACAGTCTAAATAAAATGCTTGAAGAGGGAAGTATCTCTATTGATAACGAAGAGTTTAGGCTTAATCGAGATGCTCAAAATAATTTAGTTTTTCAAACTGACATTGCTAATATTCAAGATTTTTTAGAAAAAATAAAAATGTTTTATGTTATAAAAGTTCCTAATATTCAAGGTCACGTGAATGTTCAACTCCAACTTCAAAGTGATGGCAGTCTATGGATACATCTACAAAGTCCAAAATTACAATATCTATCAGAGGGAGGGGTAGATTTATCTGTCACTAATATTTATGATGTTGATACCACCTTTAAAATTGATGATCAGCTCAATATAGAAATTCAAGATTATCAATTTGAATTAGATGATAACGGTTATTTAAACGCATTTTATAGTCATAAGCTATCTCATTTAACGCTTAGGGATAATCTTTTAACTATTGATAAACTTGGGGTCAATGAAAACATAGATATTACAGGAACATTTAACTTAGACAATTTAAAAGGTACGCTCTTGGTTAATGCAACAGAGTATGCCTTAAGCACTAAAGACTTTGCTTTGCTCTTAAATTTAGCCCTACAAGTAAAAATAGATAAAGATAAATTTAACATTGAAGGCAACATCGAGATATTGGGCGATACCATTACTTATGAAATGAGCAATTCAAATATTATTGAAGATAGCGATATTATTATTGTCAAAGATATGCTTCGAGAAAAAGAGTCTATGTTTAATAAATTGAAACTTTATGTACAGATTAAAAGTCGTAAGCCATTAAAATATATTGCAGAAAATACAAGTATAGAGTTTATGAATAACCTCTCTATTTTAAAAAATTATAATCAAAAGATGATGATAACAGGAACAAGCACCATTACAAAAGGCTATTATCTTTTAGAAGATAAAAAATTTATCTTAGATGAGAGTCATCTCTACTTTACAGGTGATGTAAAAAAACCTCTTTTAGACATAAAAGCAAATTATGAAAAAGATGCCTACAATGTACATATTTTTATTTCAGGGACAACGGACGCACCTATTGTGAATTTTAATTCTGAACCCTACTTAAGCCAACAAGAGATACTCTCACTAATTTTGTTTGATGGTACGGGTTCAAGTTCTGGTAAGGGTGCTGAAGCCTATACGCTTCTAGGTGGTCTTTTTGCCAAAGGCTTGATTAAAAGTTTAGGCATAAACATTGACCATCTGCTCTTAGGTCAAGATGCACAAGATGAACTCTCCATTGAAATTGGCAAGCGAGTTTCAAAAAATATTTCAGTACTCTACCTACACAAAGATGGCAAAGATGGGGTAAAAGTACAAGTAGAACACTCAAAGAGTTTTGAGACAGATATTATTATTCAGCCACCCAATACTTCAAGTATTGAGTTTCTCTACAAACAAGATAGATAAAATTACTTTTTTTGTTTATTTGAATATTGTAAATAGTCAAAAATAGCTTGAATCTCTTTTTTGGTTAAATAATACATAGGCATAATTTTATGATATTTGGTTTTGTTGTTCTCTTTATATCTATTGCTTAAACTTAGGCTTAAATCTTCTAATGAGTAAGTTGTAATATCAACGCCTTTTAAGAGTTTTGGATTTTTATGTTTGTCATAATATTTGGCAATTTTTTGTCCCCCTTTGCCTGTTTTACCATGACATTGAGAACAGGAGATACCTCGTGGCTGTTTATAGAGCATTCTTCCATACTCCACCGAAGAGAGAAAACTCTCTTGGGTAGAAACGGTTAAATTTTCATCTTTATTATCTAAAGCATTTAGATTAAGTACCAAGAACGTTAAAAATATTAGTTGTTTCAAAATGGGGATTACCTCTGTTCAATAGATTTTTTGATATAATACCGAAAAATTAGTTCAAAGTGAAAAAATGCAACTTATCGATGGAAAATCCTTATCTCAAAAAGTGCAAGAGGCTGTTAAGTCTGAAGTAGAAGTTTTAAAAACAGAGCAGGGAATGGTTCCTGGTTTAGCTGTTGTAATTGTGGGTGATGACCCCGCAAGTCATGCTTATGTAAGCATGAAAGAAAAAGCGTGTAAAAAGGTGGGCTTTTACTCCATTGCCCATAAAATGCCCGATACCATTACCCAAGATGAAATTATAGAAATCATTACAATGATGAATAATAATCCTCATATTCATGGTATTTTGGTACAGTTACCACTTCCTGCACATATTGATACCAATAAAATTTTAGAGGTAATTGACCCTAAAAAAGATGTAGATGGTTTTCATGCCTACAATGTAGGACGTATGGTCTCAAACTTAGAGAGTTTTGTGGCGTGTACCCCTTTGGGTGTTATGAAGATGTTTGAAGAGTATAACATAGAACTTGAGGGAAAAGATGTGGTTGTGGTAGGGGCTTCTAATATTGTAGGTAAGCCTATGGCATCACTACTGTTAAATAAAAATGCAACGGTAACCGTTACCCATATTCATACCAAAGATTTAAAACAACATACCCTTAATGCTGACATTGTTATTGTGGGCGTTGGTGTTCCCAATCTTATTAAAGAAAACATGATAAAAGAGGGAACAATTGTCATAGACATTGGGATTAATCGTTTAGATGATGGTCGTTTAGTAGGTGATGTAGATTTTGAAGCAGTATCACCAAAATGTTCTTACATTACACCAGTGCCTGGTGGGGTTGGACCTATGACCATTGCGATGTTACTTCAAAATACACTTGTTTCTGCCAAAGCATTTGCTAATGACAAAGAACAAGAGGATAATTAATGGAATTTTTAAAAAAATTATATCGGTTTTCAAGCTCATGGACAGGGACAATTATTATTGTTTTTTTTCTTATCTTTTTTGTGGTGCAATCCTTTGTCATTCCTTCTGGTTCTATGAAAAGAACCTTGCAAATTGGCGACTTTTTATTTGCTAAAAAGTTCTCTTATGGAACACCAATTCCCATGCTTCCTTGGGTACAAATACCCTTAGTGCCAGATTTTAATGGCAATGGACACCTCATAGAAGGTGATAAGCCTCAACGTGAAGATATTGTTATTTTTCTTTATCCTGGAGATAAAAAGACACACTTTGTCAAACGTTGTGTGGCAAAAGGTGGCGATGAGATAGTCTATCAAGACAAACATCTCTACATTCACTTTTCTGAAGGTGATGCCTATATTAAAGCGAAGTATAAAGCTGAAAAAATTAAAGAATTTAGAGGAAAACTCTGGGTAGAAAACCCTTATATGGATAAATATAGAGGTATTCAATACAAGCCAAAAGGGGATAGTGTTTTTGAGAGGTTACTAACACGAGCTAATGATATGAGTGCTATCTATGTTAAAGAGTTAGGTGGAACACGTTATGAGAGTAAATTTGGTGAGCCTATGAATGCCTTTTATAAAAAAGTTGAAAAAGACCAATATTATATGATGGGTGACAATCGAGATAACTCAGCCGATAGCCGTTTTTGGGGTTCAGTACCCTATAAATTGGTCATTGGAAAACCTTGGTTTATCTACTTTTCTTGGGATACTGAAACGAAAACCGTTCGTTGGGATAGACTAGGAACATTTATTGATGATTTGCAACTTAAAGAACCAAGATATTAAAACAAGAAGAGAGTAAGATGAGATATTACATCGCAACCGACCACGCAGGATATGCCCTAAAAGAGTTTACCAAAGCCTATGTTGAAGAGTTAGGACATGAGATTATTGATTTGGGACCCGATTCAGCCGATAGAGTTGATTACCCTGATTTTGCTAAAAAATGTGCCGAGGCTGTTCTTGCCGACAAAGGGAGTCATGGCATTTTAATCTGTGGCACAGGCATTGGTATCTCTATCGCAGCCAATAAAGTAGCAGGTATTAGAGCTGCTCTTTGTCACGATGCCTTTACAGCCCAAGCGACCAGAGCCCATAATGATGCCAATATCTTATGTTTTGGTGAACGTGTGGTAGGTAAAGGCGTAGTTCAGAGTATGTTAGATGCTTTTTGTAACACCGAGTTTGAAGGTGGACGACACGCTGGACGTGTTCAAAAAATAGAAAATTGCTCTTTTGGGGCAGATTTAGGATAATGATGAGCAACGAGACAAAATCAGGCTTTATTGCCGTAGTTGGACGACCAAACTCTGGGAAAAGTACCCTTCTAAACTTTTTAGTGGGTGAAAAACTCGCAATGGTCTCAAAGAAAGCCCAAGCGACACGAAAACGTATGAATATCATTGTGATGCACGGTGATGACCAACTTGTTTTTGTCGATACCCCAGGGATTCATAAAAAAGAGCGTCTTATCAATGAGTTTATGCTTGAAGAAGCACTCAAAGCCATGGGTGATGCTGATTTAATTCTCTTTTTAGCCCCCATTACCGATAAGCTAGATGAGTATGAGAAGTTCTTAGCCTTAAAAGAGAGTGCTAAAGCCAAACATATTGTTTTGCTTACTAAAATGGATCACGTACCACAGGGTAAAATTTTAGAAAAATTAGGCGAGTATCAAAAATATCAAGATAGATTTGAAGCCATTATTCCTTTTTCTGTAAACAAAAAAGTAGGAAAAAAACCATTGTTAGATGAAGTGGTAAAACATCTTCCTGCTTCACCTGCACTCTATGACACAGACATTACCACCACAGAGTTTATTCGTGATATTTACAAAGAACTCATTCGTGAATCAATTTTTGAAAATCTCTCCGATGAAATTCCGTATGAGTCTGATGTAACCATTGAAAAAATAGATGAAGAAGAGGGCATTGACAGGGTATATGCCACGATTATTGTAGAGAAAGAGACCCAAAAAGGGATTATTGTAGGAAACAGAGGGGAGGGCATTAAGCGTGTGGGTAAACTTGCACGACAACAATTAGAACTCTTTTCAAGAAAAAGAATCTACCTAGATTTACATGTAGCTGTAAAAAAAGGTTGGTCAAAATCACGTGGTGGATTAGAGGATTTAGGCTATGTCTTTTAATACCATTAAACAAGCCGTTTATGCACTCTATTTAACCAATTATTTTGGCTTAAGGCTTAAGTTTGTTTCTGATTTTTTAGAAAAGAAAGCATTGCGTTTACGCTATTCTCAACGACAGTTAGATGCCTTGAAAACAAGGGTAAAAGTTCTAAATGAAGAAAAAATTCCTAAAGAGGGGCAATACTTAATTATCTGTAATCATCGTGGGATTATTGACCCACCTGTTTTAGAAGTAGCATTAAAAGACACTAAGCTTTTTGGGCTGTGGGTCGCTAAAAAAGAGCTTTATAATTCTCCCTTTTTTGCTCTTTTTGTGCGTAATGCAGGTTCTATTTTATTAGACAGAGAAAAAAGCCAAATGTCGGGTTTTTTTGCGGAGAGTAAAAAGGCAGTTAAAGAGGGTGCTTCTGTTTTCATTTTTCCTGAGGGAACGCGTAATAAAACAGAAAAATCACTCATAGAATTTAAAGAGGGGTTTAGAATTATTGCACTTAAAAATAGACTCCCTATTTTACCCGTTTACATAAGAACACATACCGATAAAGTTTTAGAAAAAGCATTAAAAAATAAAAATTTAGAACAAGAGATAGAAGTAGAATTTGGAGAATTAATTGACTACAAAGAACGTGGAAACATACAAGAAATTTATAAAAAAATGTTTTTACTCTAAAAAGCGTTAGTTTTATATTTCTTTAAGGGGTTTTCCCCTATAATCTCAATCCACAAACACAAGGACAGTTGGGTGAGCTGGCTGAAACCACATCCCTGCTAAGGATGCGTACTCGTAAGGGTACCGAGAGTTCGAATCTCTCACTGTCCGCCATATCATTTATTTTTCTTTTTCTTCTTTTTTAATTGTTTTAAATACTCTTTTGCTGTTACTTCTTTACCCTCAACAATCACATGCGTTGCAATACCACGTTTGCAAAGCTCTTTTGCACCCATCCAATAGTCTTGACCCACTAACATCTGTGCATATTCATCTTCGCTTAAAAAGCCTTGCTTGACAATGATGTCATGAAAAAAGGCTTCTAGTTTTTTTGAAGTATGCTCTAGTCGTGCTTTTATCTCTCCACCTTTTCCAACAGCTCCACCTGCATAGTTATGGTACATAAAGTCAGAATAAGGGTAAATAACACGTTTATCAGCCATAGAAAAGAGCATCGCACCCATGCTGTATCCTTTGTTATCAAGATAGGCAACCGTACGTCCATAAAACTTCTCTTGCATAATGTTGTAAAACTGCATTCCTTCATTGACAAAACCACCACCAGAATCTATCATAAACTCTAAAACATCATTTTCTTTAGCTGATTTTAATTCGTTAAATACTGAATGAAGACCCTTTTTAAGCTCAAAAAAACGTCCAATATAGATACGATAACGGGTATGTTTTGGAGTCACTTCAAAAAGTTTTCTCTCTTTGTCTATGAGCCTTTTTCGTTCAGCTATTACTTCTGAGTAGAGAGTGTGTTGTTCACTGCTTAATTCTTTTTTTGTAGCTATCATTACTATTCCTATTTACTTAAAGTTTTATTATAACAATTATAGCGTATCTTTGTGTAGCTCTGGTTGGATTGCTCAAGCGTATTAATAAACTATTAACAGCTTTTTCATAAATATAAAGTATAATAGTTATAATTTATATTGAACTAAAAAAAGGAAGAACAATGGTTAGAAGTAATTCTACTGATAATTTTGAGGAACTTAAAGAAGAAGTAAGGCAAGCGGGTCTTTTAGAAAGAGTACCTATAAGAGGTATTGTTGAAATGGTTGGTATTGTTGTGGCATTGATTGTCGTTTACTCAACCCTTACCCTTTGGAATCCATTTTTGTTGGCATTTACTATGACAGTGATTGCCACACGTGCTGTATTTGTTTCGCATGATATTTTGCACCTACAATACTTTAAAAATAAAAAACTCTCATTTAAACTCTCTTACCCTTTTTCGGCGATTATCTTAAGTAACTCTTCTTCATGGTGGGATTACAAGCACAATATCAATCATCATACCTACTGTAACATTGTGCAAAAAGATGAAGACATTAGAGCAATGGACGGTGCTTTTACCAATGATGAGCATAGAGGAAATAATCCCATTTTAGCAAAATATAAGCACTTGATTTTTTGGGGTGCTATGTTTTTTATGAATTATGCTTTTGTCATTCAATCGTATAATTTTGTCATCAAGCGTAAACTTTGGGGTGAGTTGGCACTCATGCTTTTACATTGGCCAATTATTTGGGGAACCATGTTTTACTTACTCCCTTTTAGTGATGCTTTAACAGTTTATTTAGTTCACAATATGTTGGCTTCAGTTTGGTTGGCATTTGGCTTCATTACCAATCACTTAGGGTGTGAAGTATTTGATGAAGAACAAGCAAAAGATTTTTCGTGGATGGAACTACAAATGAGAGGAAGCCGTTCTCTCTCTGGTGGCTGGTTTACCCATTGGTTTTATGGTGGACTCAACACACAAATTGAGCATCATCTTTTTCCCAAAGCCCCACGCTTTAATCTACTAAAAGTAAAAGAGATAACCCAAAAATTTGCTAAAAAACATGATATATTTTATTTTGAAACCACTCCTTTAGA
>Ga0256840_1003317_pt1 | contig 13149 bp, 9 predicted proteins | sample 355202metaG_FD_185969 | JGI IMG/M metagenome (GOLD analysis project Ga0256840, IMG submission 185969) | Hydrothermal vent microbial communities from Mid Atlantic Ridge, Atlantic Ocean - 355-202 | ecosystem: Environmental > Aquatic > Marine > Hydrothermal vents | place: Atlantic Ocean: Mid...
TTATTAAGAATACGAGTGTGAAAAATTTAGTCATTTTAGGATTGTTTTAAGTTAAACATTTAATTTTATGTAAAACTATAACTGTATTAGATAAAAATATGTCAAATATTTGTAAAAAAGTGTCAACACTTGTTAAAGTTAAAAAAATGTAAGTTATTTACAGTAATATGAATAAAACGGTATTCTTTTTAACATCAGGCATTAATAATCTACAACTCAAAAATCACAATCTAATAATCACCTAAAGTCTCCTCATTCTGAGCCAATGCAATTTCAAGTTGTTCGTCAGATGGTGGTTTTCCGTGCCATGCATGGCTTCCCATCATAAAATCAACACCATTACCCATTTCGGTATGTAATAATATACAAACTGGTTTACCAAAACCTGCATTTTTTTTAGCTTCGTTTAATCCTTTAATAATACTTGCCACATCATTCCCTTTTTTAACATCAATTACTAACCAATCAAAAGCTTCAAATTTAGCTTTTAAATCTCCTAATGCCAATACATCATCTGTAGAGCCATCTATTTGCGCTTTATTATAATCAACTGTTGCAATTAAATTATCTATTTTGTTTGCTGATGCATACATAATTGCTTCCCAGTTTTGTCCTTCTTGCAATTCACCATCGCCATGTAATGTATAAATAAAATGATTATCTCCGTTTATTTTTTTTGCTTGTGCTGCTCCTATTGCTACTGACATTCCTTGCCCTAGTGATCCTGCTGACATTCTAATACCTGGTAAGCCTTCATGCGTTGTTGGATGCCCTTGTAGCCTTGTTCCCAATTTTCTGAATGTTGCTAACTCGTTTACTGGAAAAAAACCACTTCGTGCTAAAACACTGTATAATACTGGCGATATATGCCCATTGGATAAAAAGAAAAGGTCCTCTCCTATTCCATCCATTTTAAAATCTGTAGAATAATTTAATATTTCTTGATAAAGGACTGTCAAAAACTCTGTGCATCCTAATGATCCTCCTGGGTGTCCAGATTGTACATCATGTACCATTCTAACAATATCTCGTCTTACTTGTGTTGAAAATTTTTCTAATTGAAGTGTTACAGGCATAATTTTGTATTTATTATTACAAAAATACAACGAGACAAATTAATTATATAACTATCTAAATTAATTTTTAGATTAATTATTAACAATTATAATAAATCTTTTAATTTGAATTTAAAAGTGTATTGCACACCACGCCTATCAATAAGTAATTTAATTGTTCGCCCTTCTTTGTCAGACATTTTTTGTGTAATTTCTTGTAATGACAAAGTATATATTGGGGTTCCATTAATTTCTAAAATAACATCCCCTTTTTGTATTCCTGCGAACTCTGCAACGGAATTTGGTTTTACCATTGCTACTATATATGAGTTTTTAAAAACATAACTATAACTATATGTTAGTACACTTTTAGAATTGTCAGAATTCATATCACTTCCTGCATAATCTAATTTCGATTTCATTTCTCTTACTAGCACTTTCCCATTATGTATTATGTCTAATCCACTTTTATCATAATAAAATTGTTTTTTGTAATTTTTATTTTTCTTTAAAGTAATTTTTCTGTTACCATAGTCATAAATTGCACAAAATCGCTTTAGAATTTCCGATCCTAATATGCCGTTACGTCTATATGTTAATCTACTATTTAATACAGATGTTGAGTCTGGATATGATACCAATAGGTTATTAAATTTGAATGTTCCTATCTCTAACGAATTAAGTTTGCTTTTTTTTCCGTAGATATTTCCACTCAAACCTTTTCCTAAAAAATCCGTGAAATTTTTCTCTGGTATCGTAATTTTAGGAGAACTTTTTTCAAATAGCCATAGTGAGTCTCCTGACCCAGAATCAATTAATAGCTTAACTGGTACTTTTTTGTTATCGGCATCTATAATTGTAGTATTTATATATGGCTTTTGATGATGAAATGTTAAAGGGAATTCTTGGCATTTTCTACACTTTCTATACTTATAAAACTCTGGTTTTGTAAAGGTTATTCTTTTTCTTTGGTAATTAATTTTTACTACAAAATCTTTAAACAATTCACTACCTATTATACCGTTAATATTTGTTCCCATCCGCGAAGAAAAATCAAATTTTTTATTTAGTATTACTAAAATTTTAAAATCTGGACAAACAATATTTCTTATCCGTAATAGATTATTTTTGGATTCTAATGCATCAAAATATTTTTCTTCTCCTAGACCTTTTATCTTTACTTTTTTTATATTTTTTAATTCTAAAGAATCGATTGTAGTTACATTAAACAATAAAGACTGTTTTATTCCTGTATCTAACAAAAATGTTAGTTTCTCTCCATTTAGTATTATTGGTAGTAGTATTAAGTTATTCTTTAATTTAAACGTGATTTTTTCTTTTTTTAAATTCCGAATTAAATCAAATGTATTTTGAGAACTAATATTTATTATAAAAAGTATAGATAATAATGTTATTAAAGGGATTCTTTTTTTCACAAATGTTCTTTTTATTTATTAAAAGCTTTGTTCTTTTATTAAAAATATTATTCATTAAACAATACTTTTCGTTTATAAATATAAGTATATATTTATAGTGGAAATATAATTTTAACACTTTTTAACGTGAAATAAATTTTCGAAAAACTTCTTATTTTACACTAATAATTTGCATTTTTGTAAGCTAAATTAATCAATTAAGTTATGCCTAAAATTTCTAGTAAAGGGTTGAAAATGCCCCAATCACCAATTCGTAAGCTGGTACCATTTGCCGAAAACGCAAAAAAAAAGGGTATTAAAGTATTTCATTTAAACATTGGACAGCCAGACATTAATACGCCTGAAGTTGCACTTAATGCTGTGAAAAATGTGGATTTAAAAGTGTTGGCTTATGCTCGTTCTGAGGGTTCTGAAGTTTACAGGGAGAAATTAGTTTCTTATTACACACAAAATAAAATTAATGTTACTGCTAATGATATTGTTGTAACTACTGGAGGTTCTGAAGCGTTACTTTTTACTATTGGTAGTATTACCGATTATGGGGATGAAATTATTATTCCTGAGCCTTTTTATGCAAATTACAATGGTTTTTCTACTGCTAATGGTGTTACTATTAAACCTATAATCTCTTCTATTGATGATGGTTTTGCATTACCTAAAATTGAAGAATTTGAAAAATCAATTACTTCAAGAACCAAAGCTATTATTATATGTAACCCTGGTAATCCTACTGGTTATTTATACACTAAAGATGAAATTAACAAGTTAAAAGATATTGTTTTAAAACATGACATCTTTTTAATTGCTGATGAAGTTTATCGTGAATTTGTTTACGATGGTTTAGCGCATTATTCTGTAATGCAAGAAGATGCTTTAGCACAACATGCTATTTTAATTGATTCTGTTTCTAAGCGTTATAGTATGTGTGGCGCAAGAATTGGTTGTGTTGTTTCTAAAAACAAAGATTTAATTGCTACGGTTTTAAAATACGCACAAGCACGCTTAAGTCCGCCAACTTATGCTCTTATTGCTAGTGAGGCTGCTTTAGATACGCCTCAGAGTTATTTTACGGATGTTATTGATGAATATGAAGAACGTAGGGATACGCTTATCAGTGAATTACTAAAAATTGATGGTGTTAAAGTGCCTAAACCAAAAGGTGCATTTTATTGTATTGCGGAATTACCTATTAAAGATTCGGATCATTTTGCACAATGGGTTTTAGAAAGTTTTAATCATAATAATGAAACGGTGATGGTTGCACCTGCAAGTGGTTTTTATTCTACCAAAGGTTCTGGTAAAAATCAAGTTAGAATTGCTTATGTTCTTAAAAAAGAAGATTTAATACGTGCTGTTGAAATTATTAAATTGGCGCTACAGGCTTATAATTCTTAATTTTATAGACTTAAATCTATAAACCCAATAGGTTTTAAAAACCTATTGGGTTTAGTTATTCTTTATAAAACATTATCATACTAAGTAACGAGGTTTATTCCGAAGCCTTGGGAGTGACATCGCGACTAAAGATTTTAATTGTATAAAAAAAGTCAGAATTTCACTAGTGAAATTCTGACTTTTTTTTTATAGTTAAAAGAATTATTTTTTATCTTCTTCTTCCTCTACTTCTTCAAAATCTACATCTTCTACATTATCCGCTTGAGCATCATCTCCTCCTGCTTCTGGTTGTGCTCCTGCTGCTCCTGCTTGTGCTTCTTGTTCTGCTTTGTACATTTCTTCACTTGCTACTTTCCAAGCTGCATTAATACTTTCCATTGCTGTATCTATTTGAGCAATATCTTTTGATTCGTGCGCTTTTTTCAATTCTTCTAATGAAGTTTCAATTGGTCCTTTTTTATCTTCGGATAATTTATCTCCAAATTCAGTCAATTGTTTTTCTGTTTGAAAAATCATTGAGTCTGCTGCATTAATTTTATCTGCAGTTTCTTTTGCTGCCTTATCTGCATCTGCATTTGCTTCTGCATCTGCTCTCATTTGTTTAATTTCTTCTTCTGTTAATCCTGAAGATGCTTCAATTCTAATGTTATGCTCTTTTCCTGTTCCTTTATCTTTTGCGGATACGTTTATAATTCCGTTTGCATCAATATCAAAAGTTACTTCAATTTGTGGTATCCCTCTTCCTGCTGGCGGTATTCCGTCTAAATGGAATTTTCCAATAGTTTTATTATCCGCTGCCATTGCTCTTTCTCCTTGTAATACATGAATTTCTACGGATGGTTGGTTTGCTACTGCTGTTGAGAATACTTGTGATTTTTTTGTTGGTATTGTTGTATTTGCATCAATTAATTTTGTAAATACATTACCCATTGTTTCTATACCTAATGATAATGGTGTTACATCTAATAATAATACGTCTTTTACATCTCCTGTTAATACTCCTCCTTGTATTGCTGCTCCTACTGCTACTACTTCATCTGGATTTACTCCTTTGTTTGGTTCTTTTCCGAAGAATTTTTTAACTTCTTCTTGTATTCTTGGTATACGTGTTGATCCTCCTACTAAGATTACCTCGTCAATATCACTTGTACTTAAATCTGCATCTTTTAACGCTTTTGCTACTGGTGCCATTGAACGTTTTATTAAATCGTCTGCTAATTTTTCAAATGCTGCTCTTGTTAATGTTTTTACCAAGTGCTTTGGCCCTGATGATGTTGCTGTTACATATGGTAAATTAATTTCCGTTTGTGATGCTGATGATAATTCAATTTTTGCCTTTTCTGCTGCTTCTTTTAAACGTTGTAATGCCATTGGATCTTTTCTTAAATCCATTCCTTCATCTTTATTAAATCCATCTGCCAACCAATCTATAATTACTTGGTCAAAATCATCTCCTCCTAAATGTGTATCTCCATTTGTTGATAATACTTCAAATACACCGTCTCCTATTTCTAAGATTGACACGTCAAATGTTCCTCCTCCTAAATCATATACTGCTATTTTTTTATCTTCATGTGCTTTGTCCATTCCATAAGCTAATGCTGCTGCTGTTGGCTCATTGATGATACGTGCTACTTTTAATCCTGCTATTTGTCCTGCTTCTTTTGTTGCTTGGCGTTGTGCATCGTTAAAATATGCTGGCACTGTTATTACTGCTTCTGTTACATCATGTCCTAAATAGTCTTCCGCAGTTTTTTTCATTTTTTGTAATACCATTGCTGATATTTCTTGTGGTGTGTATAATCTACCATCAATATCTACTCTTGGTGTATCATTATCTCCTTTTACTACTTTATATGGTACTCTTTCTGCTTCTTTTTTACATTCTGAGAATTTATTTCCCATAAAACGTTTGATTGAAGAAATCGTTTTTGTTGGATTTGTTACTGCTTGTCTTTTTGCAGGGTCTCCAACTTTACGTTCTCCTCCTTCTATAAATGCTACTATAGATGGTGTTGTTCTTTTTCCTTCTGCATTTGGTATTACTACTGGTTCATTACCCTCCATTACCGAAACACATGAATTTGTTGTTCCTAAATCTATTCCTATTATCTTACTCATAATTATATGTTTTTTTTGTGATTTTTATTTTTTATATTTATTTGAACATTTTACAATAGTCAATCTTTATGCCAACTACATTTTTTTTAGAATATGACATATTATGATGTCATTTTGGCAGAAAAAATATATTCTATATAAATGGAAATGGTAAGTTTATGTCTATTTTTAATGTTTAGGAATTCTCTAAAGCGAGCATTTTATCTTCTACTTTAGCTACTAATTCATTAAATTTAGGTGTTCTTTTAATAGATCTTTTTCTTTTATATGGTAGATCTACATCTATTTTTGTTGTTATTTTGGATGGTGCATATTTCATTATATGAATTTCATCTCCTAAATATACTGCTTCGTCTATATCATGTGTTACAAATAATATAGTTGCATTATATTTTTCCCAAATATTTAATAACAAATCTTGCATTTGCAAACGTGTCTTTATATCTAATGCTCCAAATGGTTCGTCCATTAATAAAATTTTGGGGTTAGCTAATAAACTTCTTGCTATTGCTACTCGTTGTAATTGTCCTCCTGATAAGGATGGATATTGTGCGTATTTGTTTTCATGCCCTTCTAGCCCTACCAATTTTATCAACTCTTTTGCGCTCTCTTCTCTTTCTCTTTTAGATACTCCTTTAAATTGTAATGCTAAACCTACATTCTCCAAAACAGTCATCCATGGTAATGATGAGTATTGTTGAAAAACCATACTTACTCTATTATCTTCTCCCACGGGCTTTCCGTTTACCAATACTGTTCCTGATGTTGGCTCTTGTAATCCTGCTATATACCTTAATATGGTTGATTTTCCGCAGCCACTCATTCCCATTAATACTGTAAACAAACCTTGTTTTGAATTTTCTTTAAGTACTAAATCTAAATCTTTTATTATAAATGTCTTTCCGCCATCATAACTCTGTGATACTCCTCTTAGTTCAATTATATTTTTAGTTTCTACTGTATTCTCTTCCATATTAATACTTTTTTTGTTTATTTAAATGTTTAAATCTAAATAACATTTTATCCATTAACACAAATATTTTATCTTGTATTAATCCTATCAAAACAATTACTATTAATATTGCAAATGCCTTATCTATACGGCTTTGCCTCTTTGCCATCCATATTAGCTCTCCTAATCCTCCTCCTTTATTTAACATTTCGGCAATAGTTATGTATGTCCATGAAATTGCTGTTAATACTCTTATATCATCTATTAATTTTGAAAACACATAAGGTATATAAACGGTTTTAATGGTTTGCCAACTTCCTGCTCCTAAGGTAAAAACGGTTCTCAAGTGTACTGTTTCTACTTCTTTTATCCGTTGTACTACTACTGGTATTAAATATACGATGATTCCGAATGCTAAAAAGAATACTTTCATTTTTGATTCTAGTCCAAACCACATTATAAATATTCCTGTTACTGCTGTTAGTGGTATAAATCTAATGGAATCTACTATTCGTCCAAATAATCCATTAAATAAGGGTACTAATCCTAATATAAACCCTATTAATATTGATATTATTATTGCTATTATATATCCAAAAACATTTAATTTAATGGAATGTATAGCGTTTCCTAATAAATTATCTTTTTCTTTTAACTCTTTAAAGGAATATAATACTTTTATTGGTGATGGTAATAATGGATATACTTTATTGTTTGTTAATCCATAATTATCTAATATAGTTTCATCTAAGGTTTTTAAATAATCATACTTTGCTATTAGTAAGGAATCATTATCATAGTATGTTCTATCAAATTTCTTGGTTTCAATACTATTATCATCTACTTGCTTTATTACTTGTTTGGATAATAATTCAGCTGTTAAAAACCAACCTAATATAACTATCATCACTCCTATGATAGATAAGAGTGATTTCGTTTTTTTATTTAAACTGCCTCGTAATTCAAATAATGATGACATATACTTTTACTATATTAACAGATTACTTTGTTATTCTTTTACCAATGAGTACAATATAACTTTAGTCGTTTACCAATTCAAAATCTGTTCTTCTATTTTTTGATCTACATTTTTTTGTTGCATTAGATTTACAGCCTTCTACTGGTTTTGATGGTCCGTTCCCTAATACTATTAATCTGTTTTTTTGCATATTATGTACTTCCATTAAATAATCTGCAACAGATTGTGCTCTTTTTTTAGATAGTGATACGTTGGACGCGAATTTACCCACATTATCTGTGTTTCCTTCTACTCTAATTCTAGAATTAGAAAATGCTTTTGCTATTGGTATAAACTGGATGTCTATAAGTTGCTTTGCATTTTCATCTAATATATATTCTCCTGTTCTAAAACTTATACTTAATCGCTTTGTTGATAATGCTTCTTTTTTTATTACTTTATCATCAATATTTGCAAATACTTTTGCTTTCTCTGCTTCTGATCCTGCTACCGTTACATTTGCTGCTGGTACTATATCTTTACTTGCTAATAACCTCCAACTTTTTGCTCCTACTGTACTAAATCCTAAATCGTTGTATTTTATCTTCATTTCATTATACAAGTCTTCTCCTGTTACTCCTTTGTATTCTGAGTTTAATCCGAAAAAGTTTAAGTTATCTCCATGTGTTGTTAGTCGTGTATTGTTTATTGCGTTATAACAAAAGTCTTCTGGCATTCCCAATCCTTTTGCTAGATACTTTGCTGCTTCATGTTTCTTATCATCCGAGTTATTTAGGGCAGCTGCTCCTTTCATCCAACCTTCATACAACTCTTTTAATTGTTGTTTGTTTTTTTGGATAAACTCTTTTTTTGCTATAAATACATCTGCTATTATATGACTTGCATTTTTTGTGCTTTCTAACACTTTTGATCCTGCTACTTTATTTACTGCATCTTCATCGTCTGGACTCCAAACTACTGCTGCATCTACCGAATTACTCTTAAATGCATCTGCTGCATCTATTGCGCTTGGCACTTCTATTATTTTTACATCTTTTGTTGTTAAATCTCCTGCTTCTAGCAACCATATTAGAAACGAATGTGATGGTGTCATTGGTGCTACTGCTATTTTTTTACCTCGTAAATCTTTTACTGTATTTATTCCTCTTCGTGCTACAATTGCATCACCTCCTCTACTCCAATCTGCCTGAAATACTACTTGTGGGTCATATTTTGCCAATCCTTCTAATTCTGTTGGAAATGCATCTATGGTTGCCCACATTAAATCTATATTTCCACTTTTAAATGCATCTCTTGATGCATCAAAATCATCTATTACTTTAAATTTTACTTTAAAGCCATAATCTTTATAAAATTGAGATTCTGTATTTGCATCAAATCCTTTATTAAAATATTGACCTCCTGCATATCCTCCCCAAGTTACCACGCCAATATTTATTACATCTTTATATCCTTTTCTAGATGTTTTTTCTTCTTTCTCTCCTTTTTCATTAGTTACTTCATCTGTTTTGCTTTTTAACAAATCTGTTTTTTGTGTTACATAATATGCTCCAAAGAGTAGCGCTGCAAAAATTAGTATTTTTGATAATGTTGTTAACTTTGTACTAGCCATAATAATTTATTTTTGTTTTAGTTTAGTATTGGTTTGCAAATATAGTATTTATAAAATATGTAGTGTTATCTACTAATTGTTACAAATATTTGTTTATTTTTTTTATATCTTCTCGCATTTCCTGTATCAATCTATTAGTTGTAGCTTCAAAATCAATACTTGTATGTCCGTTCAAACTTCCGTATAATTGTTTTTCTAATGCTGATACTTCTTTTGTTAATTGTTTTATTTTTTCCTTTTTAGATTCTATTTTTTTTATTAGCTCATCCTCTTCTTTTTTATTTAAATTTATATTGTTATTCTTTTTTAGTGTTTTATTGAACTTTAGTCGTTCTTCATTTAATACTTTTTGATAAAATCCAATTGATTTTAATAATTTTGGCACTGTTACTCCTAATGTTTTTGCGGTTGCAAATGCGGAACGATATCTTGTTTTTTCATCCATATCCATGGATTTTAATGACTTTATCGCATTTTTATATTCTAAATAATCAAAACCTTCTTGATTATTTTCATTTAAAATAGATAATAATTTCGACATTATTGTATTACTTGCTTTTCCTTCGGATTTAGAATATATTTTTGATTCTGAAACTCCTTTTTTAGTAAAATCAATAGAGTCTGTTTTTTTTCTATCTTCAGTAGATTTTTCTTCTCCTTCTTGAACAATAAATAAAGCTTTTAATTTATCTAGCATGATTCATTTCATTTTTGCAAAGTTACAATTTTTAAAAAGATTTTTTAATTTTTTTAAATTTCTTAGATTTAAGATTGTTATTTTTTCTTATTTCGTTTATTATAATTTTTATCTCCTCTAGTTCGTGGCTTTTTATATTTTTTTGCTAATTCTCTACTGTACTTTTTTACGCTACTATTTACTTGCGAATTCTTTTCGCTTTTTTCATGAAATGCTGCTCCTTTAACAAATCCTTCGGTTGTTTTATGTGGATTATGTCCTTCTTTTTCTTTTGGTTGTTCTTCTCTTGTTAATTTTTCGGATATTTCTACTTCTGTTGGAAATGTATTTTTTGGTATTTCATAACCCATTAATTGTTCTATAGCTTCTCTATATTCTCTTTCGTGTTCCGTTGTAAATAATATTGACTTTCCTTCTTTTTTTGCTCTACCTGTTCTACCAATTCGATGCATATAGTTTTCTGGAAAATTTGGTGTATCAAAATTTATTACATGACTAATCTCTGCTATATCCAATCCACGTGCCATTACATCTGTCGCTACTAGTATTCGATTTTCTCCTTCTTCAAATTGTTTTATGGATCGTATTCTATAATTTTGTGTTTTGTTGGAATGGATGATACATAATTCATCATTATATATTTCGTTTAATACTTCAAATAGCAAATCTGCTCTTCTTTTATTTGATACAAATACCAAAACCTTACTAAATTCTTCATTATCTTTTAGCAAATGTGCTAATAAATTTGCTTTGGTATAAAAATTCTCTACATCATAAGTTGTCTGCGTGATATTATCTAATGGTGTTCCACTTACTGCTATTGAAACTTTTTTTGGTGCTATAAAATAATCCGTTATTAATGTATCTACATCATCTGTCATTGTTGCTGAGAACATGATGTTTTGTCGCTTACTTGGTAATATTTCAAATATATTCATTAACTGAAATCGAAACCCTAAGTCTAGCATTACATCTACTTCATCTATTACTATTTTTTTAATATCTGATGTTTTTAATGCTTTACTCAATGCCAAGTCATATAATCGTCCTGGTGTTGCTACTATTATATCTTGCCCATCTGCTATTGCTTTCTTTTGTGTGTTTATATTTGTTCCTCCATAAACTCCTAATGTACGCAAATTTATGTATTTAGATAGCTTTTCAATTTCTTCAACTACTTGCAATACTAATTCTCTTGTTGGTACTAATACCAATACTCTTGGATTTAATTGCTCTGAATATTTTAAACTCCGAATTATTGGCAGCATATAGGCAAATGTTTTCCCTGTACCTGTCTGTGCTATACCTACCATATCTGTACCTGACATTACTATTGAAAATGACTGCTCTTGTATTGGTGTTGGTGTTACAAAACCCAAATCATTTAATGCGTTTAATTGCTGTTTTGATATGTTTAATTCTTCGAAAGTTGACATGACTTTATTTTTTTGCAAATGTAGGTAAAAAGTATGCAGGTAATATAAAAAATTTTCTGTTCCTTTTTTCTATTACAAACTTAATTACTACAGATACAAAACAGAATGTAATTCCAAATTTTACTTTTGTATCTTTGAAAAATCAATTCCCATAATATGAAATTAAATAATAGATGGTACAAAATATGTATTTAAAAACCAGAATTTTATACTTTTTATTTCTGCTTTTAATCAGTTTTAAATTATCAGCTCAAAAAATAGATGTTGAAAAAGAAAAAAAGAAAATAGATGATTTAGAAGAAATTAACTTAGGAGAAGCTATAAAATATACGGATAGTATTTTAAAATTTGACTTTCCAGAAAAAACGCAAATAAAGCTAAAAAATGGTTTTTTAAACATTAGAGCTAGTAATTATGAAAAGTCGGTTAACCTGTTTAAAGAAGTAATAAATACATCAAAAGACAAGCGAGTTTTAGCAGAGGCATATTTAGGTATCGGGCAGTCAAAAGGGTTGTCTAATAATAAACATGATGCCATAAACTACACCCTAAAAGCTCTTGAAATTGCAAAAAAAATTAATGATCAAGAACTTAAAGCACAGTCTTTTTCATTACTTGCTTATATTTATTACTCCTCTTCGGATTACCCAAATGCCATTAAGTATACAAAAGATGCAGTTGAAATTCAAAAAATCAGATCCGATAATTATTCTTTGGCTTCTTTATACAATAATATTGCCGTTTACTTTGAAAAAAACAATCAATTAGATAGTGCACAAGTTTACAGCTACAAATCATTAGAATTGAACAAATTATTAGGTAAAAAATACCTGACTGCTACTTTGTATAACAATATTGCAAAACTTTTAGAGAAAAAACAAAATTTTAATAAAGCCATTGCTCATTATAAAAAATCTATTCAAATTCATACCAGTATTTCTAGTAATCAAATCAATGCACTTGCTAATATTGCTGCTCTTTATGATAAAATTGGTGAATTGAAAAAAGCAAAAAAATATTATATAAAAGCAGTAGAAATAGCAATTAAAAATAAAAACAATAAAAATCTTGAGAAGCAATATTCTGCCTTATTAAATTTATCCATTAAAGAGCGGGATTTTGATAACTCCATTTTTTTTCAAAAGAAAAGAGATAGTTTAGCAAACCTTCTTTTAGTTAAAGAGAATGAGGAAAAAATAAAATCAATTGAAAATCAATATCAGTTACTTGTTAAAGAAAATGAATTAAACCAAGAACTAGAATTAAACAAAAAAAATAAATTATTATTTATTATAGTTACAGTTTTGTTATTATTTTTAGGCTTATTCTTATTTCAACATAATAGAAATAAGCGACTTACCCTAAAGCAAGATAAGTTAGTTTTAGAGCATAAGGTCTTGCGTACACAAATGAATCCTCATTTTATATTTAATGCATTAACTTCAATCCAAAAAACTATTTTTGAT
>Ga0256840_1003318_pt1 | contig 13145 bp, 8 predicted proteins | sample 355202metaG_FD_185969 | JGI IMG/M metagenome (GOLD analysis project Ga0256840, IMG submission 185969) | Hydrothermal vent microbial communities from Mid Atlantic Ridge, Atlantic Ocean - 355-202 | ecosystem: Environmental > Aquatic > Marine > Hydrothermal vents | place: Atlantic Ocean: Mid...
AGTATCACTACTAGCCGTTGGAGCTTGATTTCCTGCTGGCTCTGCAATGCGATCTATCGTGACCGTTATGGGTGCAGATGTATTACCATCTTGATCGGTTGCAGTAAAACTAAAACTATCTGTCGCGGGCACTGGAAGATTCGGTGTAAATATCACTCTTCCAGACTGAGCATTTGCTTGATCTAATGGCACACTCGTTGTATCTGTCACAATATTATAAGTCATTGCAACATTATCTCCATCAGGGTCATTTGCCTGTAGAAAAATGTTTAACCTATTGCCATTCCCGAGCACTTCAACACTGTAATCACTGCCTGTTGGCGGATCATTTGGTGGCAAATTAGCACCACTAGGGTAAACCGTCACGGACATAGTAACAGGGGCTGATGAAGCGTTACCTCCCACCCAATCATCAACGACTAATTGGAATTCTAAAACTGTTATAGCCGTAACATCAGGAACGGTAAAGAAAGGTCGATTCCCACTATATGGGCCAGTAGTACTTAATACAACAGGGTATGTGGTTGCCGTCGTACCTATTTGTGTCCAAACATAGTTATTAATATGATTTTCATATTCACATGATCCATCGGAAAAGCCAGAACCATTCAATGTCACTACTGTAGGTGCTCCTGTTGCTGTTTTTTCTTGCACATGCCTATCCACACCTACAAATGCTATAGGTGCAGGAGTAACACAAACTTCTTGCACGGTAATCTTTATAGAATCTTTGACAGACGCAACATCATTATTATCCGTTACAATTAAATCAAAATATAAATCTATATCTGCACCAGAAACATTTGGCGCTATGAAGTTAGGTGTTGCCGTATCGCTATTATTTAAAGTCACTAGAGGCAAAGAACCAGCCTGTTGTTGCCAAGCATAGGTTTTAATCGCACCCTCTCTATCAAAAGAACCTGAACCTGATAAAGTAACAAAATTATTCTTGGTTACTTTCCGATCTGTTCCAGCATCTGCTGTTGGCCTACTATTAATATGCACTAATACTTCAGTGCTATTTTCAAGGGATGGGCTGCCATTATCTTTAACGGTTAACTTAAATTTTAAAACTAAAGGTGCATTATTAGCATTTGGTGTTGGCGCAGTGAATGTTGCTTTCGTAAGATCAGTGGGTATTGATAAACTCACGATAGGGTGGTTAGCCTCTACAACTTGCTCCCAAACATATTCAACAATAGTTCCATCATCTGTACTCAAATGACCTGTGAGAGTTACTAGCTCTCCTTCAAGAACTGACTCTGAAGTTATTGCACCTTTATCTGTGCTACCTATTGCAACAGGAGGGTTGTTAGCAGAAGACGTTAGTTCTACTTCTATCTTTACCGTATCAGCTAATGATTGAGCGCCTTCATTATCAGTTACAATCAGTTGATAAATTAAGGTTTCGGGTATGCTCCCTATTTGAGGAGCTGTAAACTCAGGTGTAGCAATACTTGAGTCATTTAAACTTGTTGTAATTCCTGATATTTGTACCCATGAATATGCTGCTATAGTTCCATCAACATCAACACCTGAACCTGCTAAGCTCACTAAATCACCACTTACGACTGATTGATCTACCCCTGCATTTGCAATGGGCGCATCGTTGATAGAAGCTACCGTTATTTCTACAGTCGCTGTATTTGAATCTTCAAAACCATCATTCACTGTAAAAGTGAAACTGTCAGAGCCGTTAAAATTTGGACTAGGTGTATACACAAGGTTAGGCGGTGTGCCGTCTATTACACCACCACTAAGCAGTAAGGGTAGCGAAGCTGTAGTAAAAGTAATTGGATCGGAATCTGGATCACTCCCTGTCAATACAATGGATATAGATGTATCTTCATTGGTAAAAATACCATTAGTGTCTATCTGCGAATCAGCTACGGGTGGATTGTTATCAACAGGCGGCTTCTTAACAATGACTTTAATAACTGCTGTATCTGTTAATTTTTGTTCATCGGTGACAACTAAAGCAAACAGTCTTTCTGTCTCTTCATTTGGGGCTGTAATTGTAGGATTTGCACTAAAGCGATTACTAAATGGGATTTCAGCTCCTATCTGGTCAACTCTAAACCATGTGTAATTTATTAGTCTGCCTCCTTCTTCGATAGGGTTGTCGTGACTCTCCCGTCCATCTAACATGACTACAGCTCCGGGTTCTACCGTAATCTCCTCAGGCAAAACGGCTGATGGTCTTGATGCCAATGCTATTACTACGGGTAAATCCCCTCCTTTTGGAGACGCTAAGTTATGTTTACTTTTAAGAATTTTAGCGTATTGATCCACATGAGACTGAGGATTATCACGAATCATCGCTTGCAACCTGATAAACCAATCATTACCTAATTCTGACAACTTCCCATCATCAGAAAAGTCTATTCCAATTTCATTGCTGATTTGTTTTGGATCTATCGCATTTTGCTCTGCAACCTCCATCAATGCTCCTGAAAGTAAAAATAGCAATGCATTGTCTGATGCAAAATTCTCCACTTGCGCAATATCTAATTGATTAATATTGTCTACACCAAAAATTTTGAGCAACTCATTTTTTGATTGATTAATAGCTGATGTTAAGCTTTTGCCATCTTTTAATAGAACTTCGACTCTATCTACTGCCCAACTCGTTAATACGTTAACAGAGCTAAATTCTGGTGAGTTTGTTATGGCACTTAGATTTATTTTTCTATCTGACTTCTTCCCACGAGACTCATCAAAGAAAAAACCTTCTGCACTTATTTTTAATGATCCTGCATCTAAACCTATATTCCAGTCATTAGGTAATTGATAGCTAAAACGCCCACTGGCATTCTCTATTTTCGAATTTATTGAGTCTCCAGTGAGAATCCCAGTAGAATCTAATTGTGAGATCACAACATTTGTTCCCACTTCAAAAGGGCCTTTTTGTACAAAACCTTGATATTGTTTAGCAGTATTTTGTGTAACTGAAGCACTATCTGCCCCCCCACCACAAGCCGTAAGGAAAGAGATTACAAAACTCACCATTAAAAAATTTACAATTTTCGTATTAATGAAACTTCTCCTAGGCTTAAATTTAATGCTATAAATAATAGAGACAACATTTTTTATAAATATCAGGGATACACTGCCATTTATAATGACACAACTTGCAATTGTTCGGCATCACCCATTCGGGTGATGCAACTTTGGTTTACTATGAACAAAGAATAGAGCAATATTTGATAACTAAATGTGAATACATCACAAAACAAAAGACATAATATGAAACCTCTAGGAGCTTAAAACTGTTTAAAAAACATCGACAATCACTTGCTCCCTTAACATCAAGTATTATTCTTACCTTACTTGCCAGCTTGTTTTATTTGAGTGACAACCCAACGATTATCGAAATTCTGCAACGTCTTGAAGCGATACCTTATGATATTCGCTTAAAACTCAGTACGCCTATTAAAACCAACGATACCCCACCCATTGTCATTATTGATATTGATGAAGCTAGCTTAAAAAAAGACGGAAGATGGCCTTGGAGTCGAAAGAAAATATCTCAACTCATTGAAAAACTATTTGAAAATAACACTGCCGTCATCACCTTGGATGTTGTGCAATCAGAGAAAGAAGAGAATCCAACAATAAAATTAAAACAAGCCCTTTTCGAATTACAAGAAATAATGCCCGATTGGATTGATACTGTTGAAGACAAACTTGATGCTGATGCTTATTTTGCACAAACAATAAAAGATAAAGAGCTGATACTTGGCTATCCATTTCACAATAAACTACTTTCACAAACAGGCAAACTGCCAACCACTTCTATTGAACTTGATACAAACAATTTAGAGACTCTCACCACCATTAATATGGTTGGTTACACCGCAAACCTTCCAGAGTTCACCAATAATGCTGCTGGCAGCGGTTTTTTCAGTATTGCTCCTGATGCTGATGGAACAATACGCCGTGCACCCATCGTCGCACGCTATAATGACCAAATATACCCTTCACTTGCGCTTGAAACAGCAAAGCTATACTTACTTGAAGACTCCATTAAATTACATACTGCAAACATAGGTGATATTCAAACAATCACTCACTTGTCTCTAGGCAAATTGAATATTCCGACTGATGCACAAGGTCAAATACTTATCCCTTATCTTGGCAAACGAAATCATTTTAATTATTTATCCGCCAGCGATATTCTGCACAAAGACAAATCATTTCCAGAGCTAGAAAACGCCATTGCCATTATTGGCACTTCTGCTATTGGCTTAGCTGATTTACGCCCTACCCCAATGCAAGTTAGTTTCCCTGGCGTAGAAATTCAAGCTAACATCATACATGGTATTCTTCACCCAGAATCTATCGCCTATGTTCCTGACTGGACCGAAGGCGCTACTATCATTTCTTTAATATTTCTCGGTATCTTGATGATATTGGTCTACCCGCTTTTACAACCCATTTATCTTGTGATTTCGGGTATCGCATTATTAGTCGCTACATTTAGCTTTAATCTATGGCTATGGTCATCTCATCATATTAATTTGCCTGTAATCAGTTCTTTACTTTTGATTATGGCAATTTCCAGCATATATGTTGTTTATCATCTACTAAAAGAAAATAGAGATCGAAAACAAATTCACGATATGTTTGGGCGATACGTTCCACTGGGGCATATCAATAAACTCATCGATAATCCAAAGGCACTATCAACCGATGGTGAAAAGCGCGAAATGACCGTGCTATTTTCTGACCTTAGAAACTTTACCTCACTCTCTGAACCTCTCACAACACGAGAATTAAAAACCTTTTTAAACCAGTACCTAACACCCATAACTAAAATCATTTTCGATAACCAAGGGACCATAGATAAATACGTCGGCGATATGGTAATGGCATTTTGGGGCGCACCTATTTTTGACCCTAAACACGCAGAACAAGCCGTTGAATCTGCGCTTATCATGCAAAATAAAATTACCGATATGCAAGATGAGTTTAGCCAATTAGGTATCGATAATGTTGCCGCAGGCATAGGCATACACACCGGTGAAATGAATGTAGGCGACATGGGTTCTGACTATCGACGTGCCTATACGGTATTGGGAGATGCAGTAAATTTAGGCTCTCGCCTTGAAAGTTTAACCAAATATTATGGAGTAAAAATACTGGTTAGCGAAGAGACTAAACAGCAATGCCCTAATGTCGTTTTTCGTTATGTAGATAATGTGCGCGTAAAAGGCAAACAAGATGCTGTGATGATTTATGAGCCTATTGTGATGAAGACTGATTTAAGTAATATTCAAAAAAAGCTATTAGAAAGACACCAAGAAGCCTTTGATCTTTACCTTGCTGGTGACTGGGAAAAAGCAACAAATCTTTTTACAAAACTTTACGAAAAAACAAATGAATCACTCTATCAATTATACATTATGCGTATTAAAGAAAAATCAACAAAAGCACCAAAAAACTGGGATGGTGTTCATACACATACAAAAAAATAAGCCGTAACTACTCAACTTGATCTATATGAACGATAGGCATACCAATTTGTCACCCCCCCTCTTTTTGGCACTTTTGTATTTCCACTATAAAGGGGCTATTTCGCGAAACTACACTGATTCTACATGACTATAGATTCGTTCGTCATTGCGGTGAAGACCTCAATCCACGGTTGCAGCATCGCCTGATCATAAATGGATACTGGTCTTTACCAGTATGATGATGGTGAATTTTATTACAAAAGTGGCAAAAACATGGGGGGTGACAAATATACCCATTAAATCATCAACCCCCACTTTTTGGCACTTTTATAATTTAACTTGATCAGAGTTCTTAGGGAGACCCTGATCAAGTCCAATTATTTTCAGCTTGCCAAATCTGCGCTGAATTCTAATCGACTTAATCAGGCTCTTAGTGGAATATAAATTCCTTCGTATCCTCTATTTTTGCACCATCATTCACATCATAGTTATCCATTAAATAATGCATAACATCTTGTGCTTTAGCCTCGTTTATAAAGCCAAATGAAACATGAGAGTCAATATACGCCAATAAAAAACTGATTGAATATTTCACTGACTCACTTTTCTCTCTATTTTCAAAATCTATTTCAAAGTTTTTAAATGCAAACACTGCCGCTTTATGTACACGTTCTTTATCTGTAATCCCTCTATTTAACGCAGCAATTGGGGATGCAAACTCTAGGAGTAATAATTTCTGCTCATCATTTGGGTGCAAGTACTTTTCTTGCAATAGGCCCCATGCAATATCCAAAGCATCATAAGCTTCTTTAGCCCATTGTTTTAATTTTCTTGGTTGCTTTTTCATAGATTAATACCCTGTAACTCGTTAGTCTGCGTACTTCGCCGTCGCAAATTCAACCGCCTTTTCTAAGCGCTCAAGGCTTCGTTTCTTACCAATTAAATCAAGCGTGATCTCTAATGATGGCGACATTGCCGTACCCGTCACTGCAACACGTAATGCAGGACCAACTTTACCCATACCAAGCGCTAACTCATCGCAGGTATTTTTGATTTCAGCGGCGATATTATCTGCGTTCCATGCTTCTATCTGCCTAAACTTATCCAGCAAGTTTTGTAAGATTGCTGGCGTTGCCGTCTTAAAATGTTTCTTTGCAGCATTTTCATCGTAGCTTTCAAAATCTTGGTAGTAGTAACGGATACCCGCTGCAAGCTCTACCAACGTTTTAGCGCGATCACGATGTGCGTCTATCACATCATTCAAAGCGGGATAATCATCGCCTTCAACAATCGTTAACCCTTGATTGTCTAAATGCCATTGCAAGTGCTGTGCAATTTCATCAGCCGGCAATGTTTTGATATATTGCTCGTTGACCCAAATAAGTTTTTTAGTATTAAACGTTGATGCCGCACCGTTTACATTTTCAACCTTAAACAAATCAATCATCTCTTCACGCGAGAATATTTCTTGATCTTCGTGTGACCAACCGAGGCGCAATAAATAGTTAAGCACCGCCTGAGGAAAATAACCATCATCACGGTACTGCATCACACCTACTGCACCATGACGCTTTGATAAACGCTTGCCATCATCCCCTAAAATCATCGGCGCGTGGGCAAATTTTGGTACATCTTTACCAAGTGCTGTGATCATATTGATCTGGCGTGGCGTGTTGTTGATATGATCATCTCCACGAATCACATGGCTGATTTCCATATCTAAATCATCAACGACTACCGTGAGGTTATAAGTCGGTGTGCCGTCTGTTCTTGCAATAATCAGGTCATCTAACTCACGATTATTTATAATGATTTCACCTTTGATCATGTCATCAATAACGACATCACCCTCTAAAGGATTTTTAAAACGAATAACAGAATCAAGAGGATTTCCATTCTCATCTGTTGGAATATCCTTTCTGTCACGGCACTTGCCGTTGTAGCGAGGTTTTTCTTTATTCGCGCGTTGTGTTTCGCGCATTTCATCCAGCTCATCACGTGTGCAATAACATTTGTAGGCATCACCCTGCTCTATCAACTGCTCGATCACTTCTGCATAACGATCAAAACGATCTGTTTGAAAAATAGGACCTTCATCGTAATCTAAACCCAGCCAATTCATGCCTTCTAAAATAGCATCGACTGATTCTTGGGTAGAACGCTCTCTATCGGTGTCTTCAATACGCAAAATAAACTGTCCGCCATGCTTGCGAGCGTGTAGCCATGAATAAAGCGCGGTGCGAGCACCACCAATGTGAAGATAACCTGTAGGGCTTGGGGCAAAACGTGTTCTAACTGTCATGATAAAGGCTTGGATTACAAAAAACGTGAGATTATCATAATAATATAAGCCACCCCCCCCTTTTTTCGACGTTTTGTATGATTTTTAGCTCAGAAACATACCGCTGTCTGCTATCCTTCTTAAATGCAATCGAAAATAACAGGTTTCCATAAAGATGAAGAAGATGATTGGGTCGCAGAGCTCGAATGTCATCACGGTCAACACGTACGCCATGATCCACCCTTTATCAACCGCCCTTGGACAACGACCGCACAAGGAAGAGCAGATAAAATTGGTCACACCTTAGATTGCGTAAAATGCGACCAAAATGAACCTATCGATATTTGGTAAACTATAAAACTATGCCAATCATTAAAAGCCAATTCAAACCTGCTTGGGGCTTATCAAACCCTCATTTACAAACACTCTGGTCTACCTTTTTTCGGTCGATTCCTGAAGTTGAATTGAGTGCGGAGAGACTTGAACTGGCCGATGGGGACTTCTTAGATATTGTCACCACTGAGCTGAAAGATAGACCCATCGTTATTATCCTTCACGGGCTTGAAGGCTCGCTATCATCTCCCTATGTTAAACCATTAATAAAACAATTAGACGATGCTGATTACGGGGTTTGCTTTGTTCATTTTCGTGGTTGTAGCGATGAGCTGAACCGTTTACCACGAGGCTATCATAGTGGTGACACTCAAGACTTGGGTAGCGTGGTTGAATATATCCAAAATGCGCATAAACAAGAAGTCTTTGCCGTTATTGGTTTTTCCCTCGGTGGCAATGTGGTTCTCAAGTGGCTAGGAGAACATGGTGAGAATGTGCCTGTAAAGGCAGGCATCGCGGTATCGGTTCCATTCCAACTAGAAGATGCCGGTGATCGCTTGGAAAAGAGTTTTTCACGCGTTTATCAAAAGCATTTACTCGCAACCTGCCAAAAGAAATATAAAGAAAAGTTTGAAGAGAAAGCCTCCCCATTGGGTGATGAAATTGATGTGTGTAAGCTTGATACCTTTTATAGCTTCGACGACACAATTACTGCGCCTCTGCATGGTTTTAAAAGTGCGGATGAATATTATGAGAAAAGCAGTAGCCGACAATTCTTAAAACATATTCGTAAACCCACGCTAATCTTGCATTCAAAAGATGACCCTTTTATGTGGGAACGCACCGTACCCAGTGAAGAGGAGTTGTCGCCATCCGTTGAGCTAGAACTTTCAGATGCGGGTGGACACGTTGGATTTATTGGAGGAAAACACCCTTTCAATGTTGAATACTGGGTGGATAAACGCGTGGTGGAGTGGTTAAATGCACTCCGTGAAAACACCTAACACATCCAGCCGACCTAAAAAGCAAAAACTCAAATCTCCCTTGCCTATGCGTGATGGTGTATCAGCCAGTCGTGTCTGGTTGCCTAAAGATGAGAATAGTGAATGGGTAACTGTTTTAGATTTCTTGGAAGAACGCTTTCCCTTTATCAACCGTGAAATCATTCAAGAAAGAATGTTGCGCGGTGATATTGTTGATGAGACGGGTAAACCGTTTTATAAAAATACGCCCTATCAATCAGAACTGTTTTTATTCTATTATCGCGAAATTCCCGATGAACCTGAAATTCCCTTTAAAGAAAAAATACTCTATAAAGATGATAATATTATCGTGGTAGATAAACCCCACTTTATCCCCGTGACACCCACAGGTCGCTATGTGAAAGAGAGTTTGTTAGCACGCTTAAAACACCATTATCAAAATGAAGACATCAGCCCTATTCATCGACTAGACAGAGAAACTGCGGGTATTGTTATGTTTACCTGCAACCCTGAAATACGCGGGGCGTATCAATCACTTTTTCAAAAACGGCAAGTGGATAAGACTTACCAAGCGATTGCCAACTATTCAGATGATTTAGAACTACCTCTCACCCACAAAAGCCGTATTGTAAAAAGTGAGCCTTTTTTTATTATGAAAGAAGAGCAAGCAACGAGTGATAAACCACTAAATTCAGAAACGGCCATCTCAATTGATGAAGTTGAGGGCGATATGGCAAGATATATACTTAAGCCTGTTTCTGGTAAACAGCACCAACTGCGCGTTCACATGATGTCGATTGGCCTCCCTATTTTGAATGACCCTTTCTATCCTAAATTACTGCCGTGCAAGGGTGAGGATTATTCTAGCCCTTTGCAACTCTTGGCAAAATCAATCCGCTTTAAAGATCCGTTAGATAATCAAATACATTCTTTTACTAGTGAAAGACAGCTTGAGCTTTAGTGTTAAACTGTAATACAACAGCACATGTTCAAAAACAGCCAGACACAAAAGAGGGAGCACAAGCTCCCTCTTTTGTAAAATGAATACAAGTAAGCTATTAATTCAAGTCTTTAATCACAACAACCGCACCGCGCACCTGGCCTAATGCATAGCCAATCGCTTTATCATCTGGATACAGTGTAGATAGTTTTTCTTGTACATTTGCTTCAATATTTGATCCATGACATTTTAAACACAAACCACCCGTTGGTAATGCTTTCATAAAACGAAGTTGCTTTTTGCCATCATGTTCTACAATCTTAGCAAAACCCATTTTTTTGATGTCTTCACCTTTTGCGGCACGTGCATCAAAATCTTCTAAAACCTTTTTTTGCCACTCGTTAGGCACATTCATTTGATTACGGTTTTTAAGGCTCACACGACTAATTAATGCACCCTTTTCCTTCGCAACCTGAGCCGTAATAGAAACAGCCTCTTTACTACAAACATCTAAGGCATTCACAGGTCCACCTTCTTTCATGGCTGCTTGCAATCTTGCTTTTAATGCGCCACCAAACGCTTTTGTAATTTGTTTTGCTTCAGATACGGCTTGTTTTTTATCAAACGCCACCCCTGCATGTTCAATGGCTTTATCTGCCATATTGTTAATTTTTTCGGATACATCTTCACTCACACCTGCTTTTTCGGTGACAACTTCTACTGCAGATTTAGCTTTTTCTTTAGCCATATCTTTAGCGTCATCACCCCCACAAGCAACCAATGAAAGACAAAGAACCGATACAAAAATGGATTTATACATAAAAACACAACCTACTATTTAATTAAAGATCGGACATCCTACAGAGCTAAAGGTTATAACAAAATGATAAATAGCAATCGCGCCAATTTAAAACAAAATCATGCCAACGAAGTCCAGTCACTCTGGTTACCACTTATACTAGCTCACAAATAGATTGCGGTCTTCACCGTAATGACGGATTTATTTTTTGAATTTTAGTATTTTTATAATATAGACAGCTCTACTGATTAAAAATCAACTTCGCACCCAAAACCGCCATCAAACCACTTGCCACACGCGTGATAGATTTTTTAAATCGTAAATAGACCTTCTGAGCTTTTGGTGTCGATAGCATAATAGAGACGATTGAATACCAACCAGCATCAATCACAAATGCCATCACCGCTAACAAAATATAAGACACTGCCGGCACATTGGCTGGCATAAATGCCATGAATATTCCGCCAATTACGATGGCTGTTTTAGGGTTGCTAAGCTGAGTGAACAATCCGAGCATATAGGATTTTACTAAGCTAATATTAGCATCAGGGATTTCTACAGCAGATTTGTCCAGTGTTTGCTTGGCACTGTTCCATATCCGATAGGCTAAATAAAATAGATACAAACCACCCATGATTTTTAAACTTAAATACACCCAAGGCACGGTTTCTAGCACAAAGAATAAGCCTAGACTGGCAACCAATGCAAAAATCATTGCGCCTGTTCCTAAACCCAATGAAGTTGCTATCGCTTGGGAGCGTGATTGACTCATCGCGACCTGGGCGACAAAGATAAAACTGGGGCCTGGGCTTATCACACCGATGACTAATGCCAGCGCTATGGGAATAAAAAATAGGTATTCACTCATGTTAATTGTTCCAAAAGTATGGGGGTCTTGCGCTCAGGGAACTACTAAGAAGCAGCTCCCTGAGCGGAGGCTAAGGGCGCGTTGGTAGCATTAATATTGTTATCTAGTTAATTCTATTTTGTATGGTTATGCTTTAGATGTGACTCTACTTTTTCTGACTCTCAAAAATAATTTTCTGCCATTTTTCTGGCCCTGTTTTATGTACCGATTCACCTCGCGAATCTACCGCAACCGTCACGGGCATATCTTTGACTTCAAACTCATAAATCGCTTCCATGCCCATCTCTTCAAAGGCTAAGACTTTTGCACCGACAATGGCTTTTGATACCAAATACGCCGCGCCACCCACGGCCATTAAATAAACACTTTTATGTTTTTTAATAGCTTCTATTGCTGTTGGACCACGTTCTGCTTTACCGATCATGCCTAGCAAGCCTGTTTCGGCCAATATCTGCTCGGTAAATTTATCCATGCGTGTCGCGGTTGTTGGGCCTGCAGGACCAACGACCTCATCACCCACAGGGTCAACTGGACCAACGTAATAAATGAATTTACCTTTTAGGCTCACTGGCAACTCTTCGCCAGCATCGAGCATGCTCACCATGCGTTTATGCGCTGCATCACGGCCTGTAAGTATTTTGCCCGATAGCAATAAAACTTCGCCTGTTTTCCAATCTTGAATATCATCAGGTTTGAGATTATCGAGGTTTACACGGCGCGCTGTTTCACCAGCTTCATAACTAATATCTGGCCAGATGCTTAAATCTGGTGGCGTAAGCATTGCCGCTCCTGAACCATCTAATGTGAAATGTGCATGACGGGTTGCCGCACAATTTGGGATCATACACACGGGCAACGATGCCGCATGGGTTGGATAATCCATGATTTTCACATCAAGCACCGTGGTCAATCCGCCCAAACCTTGCGCGCCGATGCCAAGATTATTCACCTTATCCATAATCTCTAAGCGTAGCTCTTCAACACGTTTATGTGCGCCACGTTTTCGTAACTCTTGAATATCAATGGTTTGCATTAATGATTCTTTTGCCAGCACTGCTGCTTTCTCTGCCGTTCCACCAACACCAATCCCCAAAACACCAGGCGGACACCAACCAGCACCCATTGTCGGAACCGTCTTCACCACCCAATCGACCAAAGAATCACTCGGATTTAACATCACCATTTTTGCTTTGTTTTCAGAGCCTCCACCTTTTGCGGCAAGCTGTACTTCAACCGTATCGCCTTGTACGATTTGGGTATGAATAATTGCAGGTGTGTTGTCTTTAGTATTGATTCGCGCGCCTAATGGGTCTGCCATAACCGAGGCACGCAAAACATTATCAGGGTGGGTATAGGCGCGTCGTACACCTTCATTGACCATATCTTCAACCGACATGGTGGCATCAGCCCATTGCACATTCATGCCTATTTTTAAGAATATGACAACGATGCCCGTGTCTTGGCATAAAGGACGATGCCCTTCAG
>Ga0256840_1003319_pt1 | contig 13145 bp, 10 predicted proteins | sample 355202metaG_FD_185969 | JGI IMG/M metagenome (GOLD analysis project Ga0256840, IMG submission 185969) | Hydrothermal vent microbial communities from Mid Atlantic Ridge, Atlantic Ocean - 355-202 | ecosystem: Environmental > Aquatic > Marine > Hydrothermal vents | place: Atlantic Ocean: Mid...
TATACCTTTCAAATTGTAAGCAAATCATAATTAAAACCTATTAATACGGTTTGCACATCAAATCATAAGAATCCAAATGATTTATTGACTTAGGATTTTTAATAAAGACAAGTAGTAACCTGCTAGCGGTTTGTTGTGGACACTGTAAGGATTTAGTTTTAGTTATAAACTTTATAAGGTGAATTATCAAAAATGGCTTACTACTTATTTGTGGAGGGAACGAAAAAAAATGTGCTATTATAATTATACAGTTTGATAAATGCGTGATATAGAAATTTCGGAATTGAGAGAGCTTACCGAGTACATAAAAAGCAGGTATGAATATGATTTTACAGACTATGCCATGTCTTCATTTAGAAGAAGGGTATTTAGATTTCTGGAATTATATAAAATTGCTTCTGTCAGTATGCTGATTGAAAAAATGAAATCAGAACCAGATTTTATAAACAACTTTGTTGATGAAATCACAGTGAATGTCACCGAAATGTTCAGAGACCCTTCATTTTGGAGGGAAGTACGTGACCACATTATTCCTAATATACTTCTAAACCATAAAAAGATAAATATATGGCATGCTGGTTGCTCATCGGGTGAAGAGGTTTTCTCAATGAGTATTCTACTCAGGGAAATGGGCATTGCCGACCGCGTGCGGTTAATTGCTACAGACCTTGATACCACAATATTAGAAAGGGCAAAAAAGGCAACGATTACTTTAAAGAATATGGAATTGAACCAAAAGAATTATGTTCGATTCCAGGGCACAAAAAACTTATCAGACTATTTCAACATTGTTAATGACAAAGCGGTCATCAAACCTGAAATAGTAAATAGCATATCGTTTAGAGAACACGATTTAGTGAAAGGTGGCATCTTCAACAAGTTTGACTTGGTGCTGTGCCGAAACGTAATGATATATTTTAACCAGACTTTACAAAACGAGGTATTAAAAAAACTTCATGAAAGTTTGTTTAAGCATGGCTATTTAATCATAGGTTCGAAAGAGTCATTAATATGGTGTGAGATAGCCAATAAATTCATTGTGGTAAACAATGAAGAGAAGATTTATAAAAAAATTAAGGAATAAGTATTGTTAAAGGTTCAAAAACTAATGGGCAAATATAAACTAGACAATACTTATCGAGCGATTACCATAGGTGGATCGGCAGGTAGTTTTCAGGGTATTACTAAAATACTCTCAAGCCTTCCTGAATCGTTTGATTTGCCTATTATTTTATGCCTTCACAGGCTTAAACATGTAAGAAATGGGTTTGTTGAGGCATTGTCTATTAAAAGTACGAAGCCAGTAATTGAACCATATGATAAAGAAAAGTTAAGAAACAGAAAAGTATATTTGGCACCGTCTAACTACCATATGTCGATTGAATTAGGTAATAGTTTTTCGCTATCTACCGAAGGAATGGTTAATAATTCCAGACCATCAATAGATATAACAATGCAGACTTCTGCCTATAACTATAAGAAAAGGCACATTGGCATTTTATTATCAGGTGCTAATAAGGATGGTGCATTGGGCATGAAAGCCATAAAAGACTGGGGAGGGATTACAATAGTACAAGATCCCGCTGAATGTATGATCAAGACAATGCCCGAAGCAGCTTTGGAAGCAACAGAAATAGATTATGTACTTAAAATAGAGGAAATCATTGCGTTTCTTCACGAAGTACACAAACAAAATTAATGAATGATATGAAATGGATTAGAAAACATAGAGATACTGTTACAATCGTACTGTTTATGATTGGCATATTATTTTCAGGGTGGATGCTTTACAATCTGGCCAATGACCTTGTCTATAAGTCAAGCATCATTAACCTCAGTGACTTAGATAAAATTCAACCTATTTTAAATAAACTCTATATAGTTATCGGTTTGGTTTTTCTTTTTGGGATTCTGTCAATTTTTTTCCTGATTACCAAAAAGAAAAATGATGATACAAAAAACATTTCAGAAATAGTAAAAAACATCTCCACCAAAGAAAATTCCATTTCAGCAGAAGTAGAAGAGAAAATTGGAGAAGCGGATTATTCTGAATTCAATCGTGTTTTGAACAACAAACAAGAGCAAGCTAAAAAGTTAAATACAATCCTAGCTAAACTATGCGGGAAAGTAGAAGCAGTGCAAGGTACTTTATACCTCACCACGACAGAGAAAAAAATCCAATACATAGAAATGGCTGCCACCTATGCTTACCATAAAGCAGAAAGTGAGACGATAAGGTATGAATTTGGAGAGGGGCTTGCAGGTCAAGTAGCAAAAGCAGGAAGCATCGTCAACATAGATGACATACCCGAAGGGTATATACAAGTGCTCTCTGGTCTAGGAAATTCTTCCCCTAATAACTTATTGATTGTTCCAATGGAAGTTAAAGGGAAAATAGGTGGTGTAGCTGAAATAGCCTCTTTCAAAAAATTTGAAAAGAAGGATATTGAGTATATCAGTAACATTTTAAAGCTAACAGCAAGTAAACTGTTGGTTAAAGAAAAAGTAGCTCCAAAAAAAGTTGTTAAAAAAACCACTGCACTAAAAGAGGTTACGGTATAAGGTAAGTTTATAAAGATATGTTCAAAAATATAAAAGTCGGTCGGAAAATAACTAGTTTAATAACTAGTTTGATACTGTTTACCATTATTGCAGTGAGTTTTATAAGCTATGAGTTTAGTAAACAAGCTGTGGAAAATAAGTATATAGAAAATTTGAATGCTGTCGCTGACTTAAAGGCTCAGGAAATTTCAGATTTTTTCAAAGACCTCACAAAAAAACAGCAATACATTCAGGACAATAAAAATATTAAACATAGTCTGATGCTTCTAAGTAGCAGCGAGAGTGATAGTTTGAAAAACATAGCAATAGCTCAACTACAATCAGAATTAGAAGGTTTTAATAAAGTTTTAAATAATAATTTATACATCTTAGATAGTAACGGTAGTATTCTTTTCTCGAGTGATCCATCTTCATCAACAAGCAGCATGTACATAGATCAGAATGGAAATACAATAAACGAGTCAAAAAATGGTCAATTTTTCAGTAATGTCTATCCTGCCGCTGATTCAAACCAGTACTTCATGGATGCGGGAATTCCGTTGAAAGATGAGAATGATTTGCTTTCAGGTATCCTGTTGGTAAAAGTTGATATGAACGCGCTGTATAAAATTACAAACGATACGACAGGATTAGGCAATACAGGAGAAATCATTCTATCTAAAACTTATGGTGAGAACAAAGTTATTTTTCTAAATCCATTTAGACATGATTCAAAGACGGTGCTTATCACAAAAGAGTTTGTAAATGATGAAGGCAACCCATTGCTATTATCTGTCAACAATGAGCAAGGGATTAAATATTATGAAGATTATAGAGCTGAAAAAACCCTCGCTGCTTGGAGACCAATTGGCACAGTAAACTGGGGTTTAACCGTCAAAATTGATCAGAAAGAAATAAATGGCACCAATTTAAATGTACTAAAGAAATATTTAATCTCAGGATTTATCATTTTACTGCTATCTGTTGTTGCAGGAATTATCTTTTCCAAGAAACTAGTGACTCCGTTACAATCGTTAAACAAAGTGATGGCATCGCTAAGTAGTGGAATTCTACCTGATAAAATCAAGAAGGAAAGTAATGATGAAATAGGTGAAATGGCTAAAACTACCAATGACTTAGTTCAAGCATTGAAAAGAAGTGCGAACTTTGCACATGACATTGGGGAAGGAAATATTGAAGCTGAATTTGAACCTTTAAGTGAGCAGGACACATTAGGAAATGCACTGCTAACCATGAGAGATAATCTCCAATCTGCTGAAACTAGAGATGATGATAGAAATTGGATTATATCAGGTGTAGCTGAGATAGGTGAAATATTAAGAGAGCATGATGACTTAGAAACTTTAAGTGATGAAGTAATTACGTTTGTCACTAACAAAATAAAAGCCATACAAGGTGCGCTTTACATCGTTGAAAACGAAAATGATGATGATAAAACAATTGATTTAAAATCAACATTTGCTTATAATAAAAAGAAAAAATTACAGGCATCTTTTAAGTTTGCTGAAGGGCTAGTTGGACAATCTGCCATTGAGCAATCTACAATTTTAAGAACTGAAATACCTCATGAATATGTAACCATTACTTCAGGGATTTTGGGTGACCAGAGACCAAAGTGCATATTATTAGTCCCTCTAGTCACCAACGAAAAAGTATACGGTGTTTTAGAGTTAGCGAGCTTTACAAAATTCGGTAGCAGAAATGTGAAATTCGTTGAGGAAGTAAGCGATATTATTGCTAGAACAATATTTAACATAAAAGTAAATAAAAGAACTAGAGATTTACTGGAGGACTCACAACAGATGAGTAAGGAACTTCAAATTCAGCAGCAAGAATTAAGACAAAATGCTGAGGAAATGGCTAGAACTCAGGATGATTTAAGAAATAGTAATCAACAGCTTGAAGATCAAATAGAAGAAGTAAACAGAACTCAAAAAAGAATGCAATTACTGCTTGAAAATGCATCAGAAGTAATTACAATCTATGAGGAAAATGAAAACATCAGGTATATAAGTCCTTCCGTTGAAAGCATTATGGGTTATACTCAAGCCGAAATGGTTGGAAAAAATGACCTCGCAAACATTCATGAAGAAGGACTAGAAGATTACCATAACATGTTCAAACACTTAATAGGTAGCCCGTTTGAGCAAGTCACTATTCAATACCAATACAAAACAAAAAGTGGTGACTACATTTGGATTGAATCAACAGGAACAAACAAGTTTTCTGATGAAGCAATACAAGGAATAATTGTAAACTCAAGGGATATTACAGTGAGAAGACTTGCAGAAGCTGAGCAAAGAATGAGGAGTAAGATGCAAGCACTTTCAGAAAATTCTCCTGATTTGATTACTCGATTAGAGGAAGATGGTTCTATTTCTTATATCAATCCAATGATTGAAAACTATGCTGGAAAAAAAGTGGAAGACTTCCTTCACAAAGCTATCGAAGAGGTGGACTTAGACAAATCAATAACTGAACAATGGCTAAATGTACTTAAAAATGTAACCGAAGAGAATGCTAAAGTATCAATGGAAATGGATTTCCCATCTGAGATAGGTGAAAGAGTAATGCAGGTGAATGCCATACCCGAATATGACGAACATGAAAAAATAGAATCGGTACTTCTAGTATCGCATGATATTACGGAAAGAAAATTAATAGAACTAGAAATAAAATCTAAAAACAAGAAAATTAATGATAGTATAAACTACGCTCAAAGAATACAAGGAGCCATACTACCAAACAATGAAATAATCAACAAAGTGCTGCCAGATTCATTCATCATGTACAAGCCAAGAGATGTTGTAAGTGGTGATTTTCCGTGGTTTACACAAATAGGAGATGATATTTACATTGCCGCAGTGGATTGTACAGGACATGGAGTCCCCGGAGCTTTAATTTCTCTGATAGGATACTTTATTCTTAACGATGTAATACGTGGAAGAAAAATCAGTGACCCAGGTGAGATTTTGGATTTGATGGATGCAGAAGTAACCAAAACCCTTAGACAAGATCAGGAAGATTCGAAGTCGAAAGACGGAATGGACATCGCTTTATGCAAAATCAATGTTAAGAAAAATGAGGTTGAATATGCAGGAGCACACAGACCGCTGTACTACATGGATGCAGGCGAAATGGTAGAAATAAAAGGAAACAAATTTGCGATAGGCGGCGGTAGATATAGAAATCAAACAGACTTTACAACCACAAAAATTAAAGTTAAAAAAGGCGACTCTATTTTCTTCTGCTCTGACGGTTTCCCAGATCAATTTGGTGGTCCTGACAATAGAAAATTTGGATCAAGAAGAACTAGAGAACTAGTGGCAGAGCTTCATAGCGAAAGCATGAAACAGGTTCATACTCAGATAGATAACGTATGGGAAAAGTGGAAAGGTGACGAAAAACAAACAGATGACCTATTAATGATAGGAATTAAGTTTTAGTATCATGAAATATAATTATAATTACCGAAAATAAATCTAATAACTATAAATACAAGTATAATTTTAACAATTAATAATGTCTTATGAAGTATATATTTGACTTGCACAAAACTATGCTCTCAAACAACCTAATGTTGGTTTACGAGGGAGAGTTTACACAGGAGATTACAAAGTCCGTATTGGCAATGGCCGAACGGAATATGGACTCTATGGGAGAAGAATCAAACATCAAACGGAAAGTTTTTAACGTGATGGTGGAATGTCTTCAAAACATAGTAAAGCACAGTGATGAAGTAAAAGAAATGACCGTTGAAAAACCTTCCGCAATCTTTATGATTGGAAAGGGTTCTAACGATTATATCATCACAACTGGCAATCCTATCAAAAATGAAAATGTTGAAAAAGTCAAAAGCAGACTTGACAAAATCAACAGTTTAGATAAGGATGGTCTTAAACAACTGTATAAAGAAATAATTAAAGGAACAGAGATATCCGACAAAGGCGGGGCTGGACTTGGGTTTGTCGATATGGCAAGAAAGTCAGGCAATGGTCTCAAATATTCTTTTGAAAAATTAGATTCAGAATATTCGTTCTTTTCGTTGAAATCAACAATTTCTGCGGAATAACTGATCTATACCTGAGAGGCAGAATCATAGGGTGGAACAGAATAATTATTTAATTCGGTACAAGTACCGAAAAATTAAAACCCACTGATGGGATTTAAAATTAACAAGTGATAAAAATTGAAAAAAAATGGAAATATTTAATTTAGAAGGAACAGAAGATACCCCAAAAGTACTATTTGATAAAGGAAATGGGATATTTGAACTATCAGGAAGGTCATTACCTGAAGATACTGCAGAATTTTACGAGCCTATTCTTAATTGGATTAGCGAATATGCTACAGACCTAAATGACAAAACAGAATTTGTATTTAAACTAGAGTATTTTAATACAGCTTCATCAAAATTAATCTTGGATTTATTATCTCTTTTAGAAGATATCGAGGGAACATCAATCCTATGGTACTTTCACGAAGATGATGAAGATATGGAAGAAGCAGGCGAAGAGTTTTCGGAACTTGTAGAGATTCCATTCGAGTTTAAAACCTACTAATTCTATTTACACATAGACCATATCAATTTAATAAACCTTTTTTTTTGAGGTTTAGAAATTGCTTATTCTTTGTGATAGAGAATAATTAAATAACATGAGTGAGGAAATATTAAAAGCATTAACGCAATTATTTGCCATCATCACCAAACAAGATGACGGTGTATCGGATGCAGAACGGAATTTTGTTATTCGATTTTTTGAACAGGAACTTAACAGAGATTCTGTGAAAGAATATGTTGCATTGTTTGAAGATTTTTTGGTTGACAAAAAAAAGCCTCGGGCAGATGGGAAGGTGCGAAAGCGAAAACTAACCTCGGTTGGTGATTCTGTCCGTATTCTTGGAATTTGTAAAAAAATTAATAAGACCCTCTCTCAAAAACAAAAAATAGTTGTACTCATCAAAATTTTGGAGTTAGTAGATGCTGATATTGATGCAGTCGGCACTTCAAAAATGGAAATCATTGAAACCGTTGCTGACGTTTTCAAATTTAAAAAAGATGAATACCAACTTATTCTAAATTATGTATTAAATAAAAATAGCACAACACTTAATAGCAAAAACATTCTTGTTATTAGTGACAATGCAGCAGAAAAGAATGATTCCAAACATGCGCATACTGCTATCAATGGTGAGTTAATTTTCATCCGGGTAGAGAGTGTAGACATGTATTTTGTTAAATACATAGGTACAGACGAGGTAAATCTGAATGGATTTATCATGAAAAATGGACAGGTTTACCTTTTTTCACAAGGAAGTACCATAAAAACGCCACAAGGAGCCGCCTTATACTATAGTGACCTCATAAGACATTTCATTTCAGACATTAAGGCTAGCAAAATATCATTCAATGCTAATAATATTGAATTTAAATTTCCCGGCGGTACCATTGGGCTTAGGGACATAAACATTTCAGAAGGCCCAGGAAAATTGATTGGAATCATGGGTGCCAGTGGTTCTGGAAAAACAACACTGCTGAATGTATTGGCAGGAATTGAAACACCTTCCAAAGGAGAAATATTAATCAACGGTTTAAATATTAACACTCAAAAAGAGGATATCAACGGGGTAATTGGTTATATCGCTCAAGATGATTTACTGATTGAAGAGTTAACGGTCTATCAAAATCTATACTACAATGCCAAGCTATGCTTTGATAACCTTAAAGATGATGAACTTCATGAAAAGGTAATCACCGTACTAGAAAATCTAGGCCTGGATCATAGAAAAGACCTAAAAGTAGGAAGTGTACTGGACAAAACCATTAGTGGTGGTCAACGAAAACGACTAAACATTGCACTAGAATTAATTCGTGAGCCGGCGGTCATGTTCGTAGATGAACCTACCTCTGGACTTTCATCCAGAGATTCTGAAAATGTACTTGATTTACTAAAAGAATTAACACTCAAAGGAAAACTAATATTTGTGGTCATTCATCAACCATCATCAGACATTTATAAAATGTTTGATAAAATGTTTTTGATGGATACTGGTGGTTACCCAATATTTTATGGCAATCCTGTAGAGGCAATTACTTATTTCAAAAAAGTATCAAAACAAGTAGACAGTGACAGAGGTCAATGTCCGACTTGCGCTAATGTAAATCCTGAGCAGATTTTCAATATCATTGAATCAAATGTAATTGATGAATATGGTCAGTTTACTAACAAAAGAAAAGTAAATCCACAACAGTGGAATGATTTATATACTGAGAATTTCAACCTTCAAAAAATTGACGATGTAAGTGAAGCACCGCCAAAATCATTGGCAATACCTTCAAAATTGAAACAAATAAGCATTTTCATAAAAAGGGACGTGCTTTCAAAAATCAGTAATAAACAATACCTATTTATAAATTTACTAGAAGCGCCATTTTTGGCATTAATTCTAGCCTTTTTAATAAAATACTTTAATACCGACGGCAGCAGCAGCTATCTGTTCAGATTCAATGATAACTTCCCTGCATTTATCATGATGAGTATCATTGTGGCATTATTCATGGGACTATCGGTAAGTGCTGAAGAGATTATTAAAGATAGAAAAATACTGAAACGAGAGTCATTTTTGAACCTAAGCTGGAATAGTTATATCCTTTCCAAATTAGCCATTCTCTTTGTTCTATCAGCTATTCAAACATTGACATTCGTAATAATTGGGCAGTATTTGTTAGAAATAAAAGGAATGACGATGAGCTATTGGCTTGTATTATTCTCTGTTTCTGCCTTTGCCAATGTGTTAGGACTTAATGCCTCAGCAACATTTAAATCTGCCATTAATGTTTATATACTCATACCAATTTTGCTAATTCCTCAAATGATATTGAGTGGGCTATTGTTCAGTTTTGATAAATTAAATGATAGCATCAGCACCAAAGGAAAAGTGCCTGTAGTGGCTGATATGATGGCATCAAGGTGGGCATTTGAAGCGATTGCTGTGGATCAATTTACCAATAATCCATACCAAGCACCAATATATGATTTAGAAACAATCCAAAAACAAGCAGATTATAAGGTGACTTATCATTTGAAAAAACTGGAGGAGAAATTAAAGTTTGTAGATGATAACATCAATTCAAAAGATGTTGAAATCAAGAAAAAAGTAAAGGAAGAATTTGACTTTTTCAAAAGAGAATTATTAAAGGAAGAAGGATTCTTGAAATCTGAAAAACTAAATATTGAACAAGACTTAACACTTGCAACGTTTGATAAAAAAATGAAAAAGAAGGTGAAGAAATATATGAGGCAAGTGAAAGACAAATACCTAGATGGGTTCAACCTTGCCGAAAGAAAGCTCACCACAAAAATCAAAGCTTACGAAAACAGTAAAGTAATTGACTACAACCTGAATGCGTTTAAAGACAAATACTATAACGAAAGTCTTTCGGAGTTAGTAAGAAATATCAATACCGATAATAGAATTTTAGAGTATAAAGGTGAGTTGTACCAACAAATGAATCCAATTTACCATGTACAAGAAATGCCAAAAAACTCGTTAGATTATAGAACACACTTCTATTCTCCAAAAAAACATTTTATGGGTCATTATTTTAATACCTATTATTTTAATATTACAGTGATTTGGTTGATGGTCTTTATACTGTATCTGATGCTATATTTTGAAGCATTCACCAAATTATCAGAGAAAATAGGGAAACTAGAATTGTTTCAACCTAAAAAAGAAAACTAATCGAAAGTGCTTTTACTGATTTTTATAAAAATTATCATTGGTGTAAGGAATTAGAAAAAGTAAAGATTTTTAAACAATATGAATTAATAAATTTGTAGCAGTTAAAAAACATAATTATAATGAAAAAAGGAACTTTAATTTTAATGGCTGCGGTATTGCTGTACTCGTGCAACTCAGAACAGGGTAGCGAGGAACAGGCAATCCAAGACAGCTTAGATAATGTGACGGTGGAAGCACCTGCTATATCAGAAGAAGTAATTTCTGATATCGTACAACAAATACCTTCTCCTTTGGAAATTTCGGTATTGATAAAAGAGTCAGGTTCTGACTATGACAAATCAATATTGAATGATGATGACAATGCTTCTAAGTATAATTCAAACTATAGCAGGGCATTGAATTTGGGAATTTACGGTACTGACTTAGGTTACACTAATATATATGAGCAAAATCAAGATGCTGTGGGTTACATCGGAGCGGTGAGAGACTTAGCTGATGGATTGAACATCGGACAATTTTTTGATTTCTCTACCATTAGAAAATTAGCAACAAACAGTAGCAACTTAGATTCTTTGCTATTAATCACTACAAAGAATTTTAATAAAATAAATGCTTACCTACAAGATCAAAAAAGATCGGACCAAAGTATTCTAGTATTGACAGGTGGTTGGATCGAAGCTTTACACGTGACTTGCAAAGTGTATGAGAAAAACACAAGCAACAAAACATTGAGAGAGAAAATTGGAGAGCAAAAAATTATCTTGGAGCAAATCCAATTATTACTTTCACTATTTGAAAGTGACCCAAATATTAAAGAATTAGGTGGTGATTTGAAAGAACTTCAAACCGCTTTTGATAAAATTGAAATCGTCAACACCTATGCAGAATCTACCTTCAAAGAGGTTGACGGTGTCTTGGTAATAGAAGATAATAGCACCAGTACCGTCAATATAACTGACGAAAACGTGTCAGAAATAACAAGAATAACAGAATCAATTAGAACAAAAATTATAAACTAATCTACCTATGAAAAAGATTATTTTAACTATAAGTTTCCTTTCGTTGCTCGTTTTTGTAGCGCCTGAAGTAAGTGCACAATGTGATGCCGACGAACATGCCGAGGCTTGTATTCCAAATTTAAAAGAAGGCTTTAATTTCGTAAAGAGTTATGAAATTGATGGCGAAGATGGCGATAGAAATAAAGTGGAGTATTCGTATGTGTTTGCCAAAGGCACACAATACATGCTTAACCTTTGTAGCGGTTCAGATGATACCGATGGTATTGTGGTGAGTTTATACAATTCGTCAAGAAAATTGGTCTCTACTAGTGATGCCAACGGAAAATTATACAGTGCCATTGCATATCCATGCAACGCAACAGGTATTTATTATATATCCTTTACTTTCAAAGGATCAAGTAAATACTGTGGTGGAGCGGTACTTGGGTTTAAGAGATAAATTAAAATATATTTAAAAAGTGTGTGTAAGTTCCCCTTCGCTAATAGCGGAGGGGAACTTTTTTGTATATTCGCTTCTATGGATGCACAACATGTCAATTTTAGTTTCAAAGCAAGGTATTTCAAGCTTGGAGAAATCACACCACAAACAAAAAATATTTGGTTGGTCTGCCATGGCTATGGTCAATTGGCAAATTATTTCTTGAAGAATTTTAATATCCTAGACAATGGAGACAATTGCGTCATTGCACCTGAAGGGTTATCACGATTTTATCTTAATGGTTTCACAGGCAGGGTTGGTGCTACTTGGATGACCAAAGAAGAACGGCTTTCTGATATTGAAAACCAAGCGAACTACCTCAATACAATTTATCAGCAAGAAATTGGCAAAAATATTTATAATGCCAAAATTACTTTATTCGGTTTTTCTCAAGGAGTTGCTACAATTTCGAGATGGGCAATGCAAAAAAATCTTAAGTTTAATCGTCTAGTATTATGGGCAGGTAGTATTCCTCCTGATTTGGATTTCAATTTTGGTAAAAAGAAGCTTGAACATGTTGACACCTTTTTTGTCTACGGAAATCAGGATCCTTACCTTGATCAAAAACAAATTGAGTTACAACAACAAAATTTTGAAAAGCTATCCCTCACTCCTACCATAAAAACATTTGACGGCGAACATGCAATTGATGCTCAAACTTTGATTGAGATAAATAGAAATTAACCCTGTCTCCATGGTCTGTGTCCTCACAGACCGAGGAAAATCCATCAGTCCGACCATAAAACATTTGATGGCGAACTACAATTGATGCTCAAACTTTGATTGAGATAAATAGAAGCTAGGTATTCAAGGTTTGTGTACTCCCAAAGCTATTTCCTAACCTGAACCACATCAAATTCATACTTACCTGATCCTACTTCAACTATAACATTGCCATTTAGCTCTTTGGCATTCTCAAATTTCCGTAGAATAGGTTTTCCATTCTCCTTTACTTTATCAAGCATGGTTTTGGGAAGGATAATCTTAGCCGTAGTATTTGGAGGTATTACTACATTTACTTTCAAATGATGGTTCTTCAACTTCCATCCCGATTTTATAAGACCATACCTGCTTTCATAGCTAGCTTTTGCATAGCCCAACCTAGCATCTGGCTGTGGGCTGATAATAATCTGTTTGTATCCTGGCTTGCCAATTTCTAAGCCTGCAACCACCCTATACATCCAATCACCTATGGCACCATAAGCATAATGATTAAATGAATTCATGGTTACACTCTGAAATGTACTATCTGTTCTGATACCATCCCAGCGCTCCCAAATGGTAGTGGCTCCCATTTTTACAGGGTACAACCAAGAAGGAAAGGTTTCTTGCAGCAGTAG
>Ga0256840_1003320_pt1 | contig 13144 bp, 10 predicted proteins | sample 355202metaG_FD_185969 | JGI IMG/M metagenome (GOLD analysis project Ga0256840, IMG submission 185969) | Hydrothermal vent microbial communities from Mid Atlantic Ridge, Atlantic Ocean - 355-202 | ecosystem: Environmental > Aquatic > Marine > Hydrothermal vents | place: Atlantic Ocean: Mid...
CGACTGCAAAAATAACACACAAAAAAGTATAGATTTGTTTTTCATGCGGATATTTTAAATCTAACCATTTACCTAATTGTGCAAACAGATAAACAGTAACTCCCATTTGAAGACCAATACTAGTAAGACGTATGAATTTGTTAGGCTGTTTTTTCGACTTTTGTTTTTTCATTTTTATGTAAGTTAACTGCGCCTTTCATTTTACAATTTACATTAAAAACAGCTCCAGGTTCTACTGAAAGTTTCTCCATTGATACGTCACCTTGAATGTTGGCAGATTCTTTTAGGGTTAATAAATTTTCTACATTTAATTCGCCTGAAAAATGACCTTCAAAATCAGCATTTAAGCAAGTTGCTTTACCTATAATTTTACCTTCTTTACCAATGATTAATCGTCCTGTAGTTTTTATAGAGCCTTCTATGGTGCCGTCAATTCTAAAATCGCCTTCCGATATTATTTCACCCACAAAAGTGGTGCTTTTACCAATGACATTTCTACCTGCAATTGTTTGTGTGTTGTTGCTTGATCTGTTTTTTTTATCTGAAAACATAATACTTAGTTTTAATTGTTATTTTTTTGGTTGTTTGTTTTTATTTTTTATTCTTTCAAGCATTTTTTTATCGGATGGTAAATCTTTTTTGCCACCTTTTTTAAGTATATTTTTCTTTTTCTTTTTTTCTTTTATGCGTTTTTTAAGACTTTTTTTCTTGTCAGCATTGTTTTTTTTGGTTGCTATTGTTTCTCCATTTAAACTTGCCAAGACTCTTTTTGCATGAATGCCTTCTTCTAAATCAGGATAATTTGTTGCGACAAATTTTAGCGCTGTTATAAATTCTTCTCTTCCTTTTGTTTTTGCAATTGCATACGCTTTTAATAATTCAAACTTTGGAATGATATCTGTATTTGAATATTTTATAATATATAATTCACAATCATTAAGTGTTGTTTTGTATTTTTTATCAAGATATTTGGCATATGTTTTTTTGTAATTACCTTCTGGTGAATTTTCATCTGAATCATTTTCTGCTATAAAATCAGGATTGTTAATAATTTGAGCATATCGTGATTCAGGATAAGTTGCGGTTATTTTGCCTTTATAGTAATTACTTTTAGTCATATCAAAGCTTTCAAAAGCTTTGTATAGATGGTAATAAGTTGGTAATATTAAATTTTCGTCAGGCGAAAAATTTAATAATTTTTCAAGTTTAGTTGTTGCAAGTTTGTCTTTTTTGAATTTCTCTTTGTAAATTAGTCCAAGTTTGTAATAGGCATCATTTCTTTGATTAGAGATACTGTCAATTACGTTTTTATCAGTTGGTATTTGTGCTAAATAATATTCAATATCGTACTTTTTGTCAGCAGTTATTTCTTCGGTTTCTTCTTCGTCTTCTGTTGTTTTATCATCTTGGTTTGTTGTGTTTTTTTCAGAAATTCGCCAATTGTCAGCAAGTTTTCTGTTTCCCCAAATCTTTTTAAAACTTGATTGACCAAAACCTACGGTTTGTGCGTTGTAAAAATAGAATTTTCCTCCGCTGGCACTTTGTTTAGAGCTTGGGTTAATAAATGAATTACCAGTATTATTTAGATTGCTGTTCTGTGCAATAATTTTTGCTTCTTCATCTTTTTTCTTTAATTCTTTAATTATTTTTTCAAAATAAGCAGTTTGATTTTCTTTGCTCATTGCGCTTAAGTTAAGAATGCTGTCGTTACGAGTTGATATGTTTTCTAAAGCGATGACTTTATCTAAGCTTTTTCTTTTTCGTGTTAAGCGTCTAATATGTTTTGTATTTTTGTTATCTGCAAGGTCAAGTACGCTATCATAATAGGCGCCAGCATTTAAAAATTTTGCGTTGTCAAAATTAATATTACCAAGATCTTCGTACGCTAAACTTTGTAATGGAGTATGTGTAATTTTAGTACGTAATGATTTTTTTAACCTGCAAATGGCTTTTTTGTCTTGATTGTTTGCTAAATTTATTTTTGCTAATCTATAATAAATTTCATCTAAATATGGTCTATTATCTCTGTTCTTAATTGATTTTTCAAGATTTTTAGCCATAGATTGCGTGCTATCAACTTCTTTATTGTAGTTGCTTGCTCTTTCTAATTGAGAATGGATTTTAAAACGATAAGGTGCTTTTTTAAACTGGCTAAGTTTATTAAACGCCATGTTAGATGAGTCTATTTTATTTTCTTTACGATATAATTGCCCTAAAATATAAAGGTTTCTGGCTTTTTGTATGTGGTTTTTTGTTTTGTATTGTAAAGTGGAGTCTAATAAATTAATAACCATTTGCGTACTGTCTTGTGCCGTGTACGCCATTGCAAGTGCTGTTAAAGCATCATTTTTTATTTGGTCTGGTGTGTCTTTTATTTCTAAAAGTAAATTTAATTTGTAAATTGCTTCGTCTTCATTTCGTAATCTCGTTAAACACTTTGCTTCCCAAATTCTTGCTTCGCTAAAAAGAGGCGATTTTGGGTAATGTTTAATTATATATTTAAATGTTTCTAAAGCAGGAATAAATCTTTGATCAAAGTAGCGTGCTTTTCCTAACAAAAAGTAAGCGTCATCAATTTGTTTGTTTTTTTCTTTTCCGCCAATATTCATAGCGTGTTTTTGAACAGCTTTAACTGCTTTTTCTTCAGCTCTAGCAAAACCTGTTGCCGTAGATAGTGTACTGTTACTCGAATTTTTTTTTGATTTCGGAATTGACTTTGGGCTTTTAGGAGGTAATTCGATAGATTTTTTGATGTCTATTTTAAGTGGTTCAATAGGTAATACCGTATAAAAATTATCTTCATAGCTATTATCTAATTCTTTTTTTGCTTCATCAAAAGCAAGATTGCCATTGTATAGCACATTGTATTTTGTAGTTGTTGTGTGTAATGCACGATTTAAGAATCTGTCTTTTCGTGTTGAGCAACTAAAAAAAATACTTAATATTACTAATAATGTGATGGTATGTAATGCTGTTTTTTTCAAATCGTAAATTTTTCTCTTTAGTTTTAAACTAAATAATATTCAAATTATTGTAATGAATAATATAGTTTGTAAAAATACAAATAAATTTAGGAATCGCAAGTTTGTTTTTTTAGTATTAAATACATTACATTTACCAAGTAATTTTAAGTTGAATACCATGTCTTTTTTTAAAGAGAATTTTAAATTTTATAATGAAAAATCAATTTTAACTGCAACTAAAATAGTAGCTTGGAAGACCAAGAGCAATTCATATAACTTTAATAAATTACCAAAAACGGTTATTTTAGCACCAGCTACCAATGTGTTAAAGGGCTTTAGAAAATTTAAGTATAGAAAAATAAAAGGTCTGTTAGGAAATAATTATCTTCTAAATAAAGATTTTTTATTGAGTTTTAATTTCGGAATTGGAGCTTCGGCAATTGTTACTCATATTGAAGAATTACGAGTTTTTGGTGTTAAAAATATTATATTTATAGGTTTTGCAGGTATTCTTTCAAATAAAATTAAAGATGGAAATTCGTACTTAATAACTAAGGCATTAGCAATATCTGGAGTGCCTTTTTATTATTTTGATAAAGAACAATATATTGTTAATAGTGAGTTGGTTAATAAATATAAAATGGACTTAGATTTAAAGGAAAAAACAGTAGTGTCTATTGATATTCCATATAGAGAAACTAAAACATTAGTAGAGAAATATATTGATAAAGGTGCTTCTTTAATAGATATGGAATCTGCTGCTATTATTGCTGTTTCTCAATTCTATAATTTGGATTGTATGTGTGTTTTAGTAGCATCTGATGCTATTGAAAATGGAGTATGGATTCCTCCAAAAAACAATGTTAATTTAACAGCAATAATTGATAGAACTATAAAAAAAATAACTTCAATTTAAATTATGAATTTACCTTTAGTTACTGTAATTATTCCTTTTTACAATGAAGAATTGCGTTTGATGAACGCTGTGAAATCGGTATTAAATCAAAATTATTCTAATATTGAAATTATATTAATTAACGACGGCTCTACCGATACATCACAAAAAATAGCGGGTACTATTTGTAAAGAAAATAAATTTTGTACATTGGTTTCTATCGCGAATAAAGGGCCAGGAAATGCACGAAATATTGGTTTGGAAAAGGCAAATGGAAAATACGTTGCTTTTTTAGATGCTGATGACGAATTAGAAACTTGGGCTATTGATATTCTTGTAAAAAACATAATTACAGAAAAAACCGATTTATCTATTGCGATGTATACAATGATAGATGCAAAAAATCAATTTGTAAAATCAAGTTCTTGGAATAATGAAAATGTTATTGATGCAAATAAGGCGATTTTGTATGTGATTACGAATAAATTAATACCAACAGTTTGGGGAAAATTATTTAAAACAAAATTTGCTAAGCAATGTAAGTTTCCTGTAAAATCATGGAAAGAAGACGATGTTTTTATACTACAATATTTAAAGTTAACTTTAAAAATTTCTGTAATAAACAATAGTATTTTAAAAATAAATTGTAGAAATAATTCACTTACACGTCAAGTAGTTTCGCTCAAAATGATTGATGATTGTTCTTATTCGTATAAAGAACAATTAAAGTTAATTGCACCTAATGTTATTTTAGAAAAAGAGTTAGTAATAAGTTATTTGCATACTTTGTTGAATTTATTTTTAAGTTTAAAAATTGACTGGAATAGGGTAGAGCATAAAATTGAGGTTTTGCGTAAATTTGAGAATGAGGTTGATGCTCTAAAAAGTAGGTCTAAAAAGTATACTATTAGCTTTAAACAGAAAGTGTTGTTCGTGCTTTTGAAATTAAACAAATTAATTGGATGGAAAATTCCATTTTTAATTATAAGTGTATTAAAAAAAGAACAATTAAAATCCTTAAAAAAAATAAAATCATAAATAAGAGCTATATAACACGTTTTGGAAATAATTTTATTTGGTTGTTTTTACTTAATAATTTAGGATATCTATTTTCATTTTTGAGTTTGCCGATACTTATTTCAAAATTTGGTTTAGAAAAATTAGGGGTTGTTTTTACGAATCAAGCGCTTGTTTTAATGTTGGCAAGTATTGCTAATTATAGTTTTATGTACTTTGTACCAACGCAATCTAAAAAAATAAGCAATGATAAAAAAGCTTTTATAAAATTATGGAGCTTGGTAGTAAATTTGCGTTTTTTTATATCATTACTTTTAAGTGTTTTATCAATAGTGATTGTATGCATTTATTTTAATTCGTTTTTAAAATTGTGGTTGCTTAGCTTATTATTATTACTGCCTAAAATTATTAATCCGTCTTTGTTTATAAATGCATTAGAAAATAATAAACTAAATTTTAAAATTGGGTTAGTAAGTAAATTAGTATTTTTAATTAGTGTCATTTTTATTTCTAATAGTAATTATATAAACTTTTTTTTAGGTTTTTCAGAATTGCTTGTTTTAATAGGATATTTTATTTTAATAAATAATTCCTTTTTAAAAATTGAAATGCTAAGCGTAAATAAAATACTTGCATTTGCAAAAGAAACCATTAATTTGTTTTTTGTGAATTTCTTTTCAATGCTTAAACCAGCATCTATATTGCCAATTATTAGTGTTTTTATTGGAAATGAATTCGTTACTCTATATACACTTGCCGAAAAAATAATGAATATTATTAGAGGTGTTTCTGGTGCAATGTTTGTTAGTTTCTTTCCTATTTACAACAAAGAAAAAATTAAATTACATATTGTTTCATTGCAAAATGCTACAATTATTGTGTTTTTATCAACTGTAATAGTTGGTGTAATGTGGTTTTCGAGTCCATATATTATTTATTTGTTGAATAATTTTAATGATAGTTTAATAGCAACAAAAACGTTGCGAATTTTATCATTATCTGTGCCAATGTATTTTATGGTAGTGCCTCTTTTTAGTTATTTATTAGCGTTAGATAAGCAAAATATTATTTTAATTACTGCTATATTACAGTTATTGGTATTGTTTGTAATTATTTTCGTTTTCCATAATACGGTTATGCAAATAGCTTACGCTTATGTTGTGTCAGAATATATTTTACTTTTAGGGTATTACTTCTTTTTTGTTAGGTTAAACCGATAAGAAATTTATTTTTTAGTTGCTGTTATTATATAGTAATCTCCGTATCCTTTTAAAAAAGGAATTTTATTTGAAAGCTTGTCAAAAAAAGCGAATATTTTAAATAATTTTGGATGCTTTTCTGGATAATCAACACGATTTCCAGTTGGTCCAAAAAAGCAAATATTTTCGACTTTAAAATCAGTAAATTTTTTTGATAGTAAGTTTTTAATTTGTTTTTTACTGTGGTAAAAAGTGCGCACTTTTTCACCTTCAATATTTGCCAATACACCATTTTTTTTTAAACGTCTAAAGGCATTTTTATTTCCTTTTAAAAAAGTTAGTAATTCCCAAATACATATTTTTGGCATAATTACTAATGTTATTTTTCCTTTTGGATAAAGTAAATTATTAAATGAGTTAAAAACAGTTTCAAGATCGGTTAAACTGCTACAATTTAAACCGCCAAAGTTTGAAAAAATGTGATGGTATTTGTTTTGAAGCTTACTCAATTCGGTAAAAGATAGTTTTTCACAAGACAAATTTCCTTGTAAATTATCTGAATTTATCTTTGTTTTAACATGTAACAACATGCCGTTTGCAATATCGGTAGCATGAACTTTGTGTCCTTTTTTAACAAGGTAAACAGCATCAATACCAGAGCCACAATTTATTTCTAATATTGTTTTTTTAGTTTTTAGATCTTTTTTTAAATGAGTTCTTACTCGTTTGCGCATCCAGCTTATTAAGCTCGATGTTTGGTCTAACTCTTCGTACTTATTGGCAATGTTAGAAAAACCTTTGTCTATATTTTTATAATTACCTAAATTCATTTGTTTAAATTTTCCATTTTTCTCAAAGAAATCCTGTCTATAAAAGCACTTGGAATATAATATGCCAATAGCGCAATTGCTCTAAATTTACTTTTAAACATTCCCTTTTTTAGAAATGTTATTCCTTGTGTTTTACGAAACTCTTTATGTGTATAGCGTTGCAATTTTCTGTAATATGCTTGATTAAATGTACTTTTAAACAACATTGCTAAATCATCGCTATCTTTCCAATTTTGTTTTTCTTTAAATTGATGTTTTACTGTATCGTAAAATGGTGTTCCTGGTAATGGATACGAAACAGAAATACCAATATTATCGGGTTTTAAATTTTTTATTAACGCAATGGTTTTATCAATATCCTTTTTTGTTTCGCCTAAATATCCGTATTGAATAAAAAAGGCAACTTTTATATTTTTTTGATGTAATAATTTGGTGGCTTTTTCAATCTGTGCTATTTTAGTGCCTTTATCCATAGCATCTAATATTTTTTGCGAGCCAGACTCGGCACCAATCCAAACTTCTTCTAATCCACTTTGAGATAAAGCGTCTAAATTATCTTCTTTTAATAATAAATCGGCTCTTGATTGTATGTAGTAACTAATTTTTAAATTATTATGTTTAAGTAAATCTCTAAATTCTTGCACCCATTTTGGTTTTAAGCCAAAAATATCATCACACATCCAAAATCGATTTACATGGTGTTTTTTTGATAAATACGAAATCATTTCGACCACTCTTTTAGGAGAATGCGTATTGTACTTTTGTCCGTAAATTGGTTTTGCACACCAATTGCAATGAAACGGGCAACCACGAGTTGTCGCTAAATTTAAAGTAAATTTCTGATTGCTGTTTTTCCACACATTTTTATAGGCGTTAATATCGATTAAATCCCACGCAGGAAAAGTCAAAGCATCTAAGCTTGTTAAATTTTTTCTCGGTTTAGTTTGTGTTAGTAAGCGGTTGTTTAGGAATCGAATACCATTAATGTCATCTATTTTAACTAACGAGTTTGTGTTTTTAGAAAGAAAATTCACTAATTCTAACAATGTATTTTCTCCTTCTCCATAAATAATATAATCCGCTCCTTTTTCTAAGTATTTTTTTGAATGATCTGTACTGTCAGAACTTGATATAATTACTGTACAGCCTTGTTTTTTACCCAATTCAATCATATCAAAGCAAGCTTTACGCATATTGGTTAAGCACATTTTTGTTAAGTAATTAAAGCCATCATCGTAAATAATTAAAAAATCAGGATTTTCTTTTTTTAAAATGGATTTTATTTCTTTTGGATCGTCTTTTAATGCGGTATCAAATAAAGAAACACTATGATTGTTTTCTCGCAAAAAGCTTGCAGCATAAATAGTGCCTAATGGCAAAAATGGAGTTTGATTTTTCCATTGTTTGGCATCCATTTTATAAAAATAAGAATGTGTAAATAGTACTTTTGCCATTTTGTTATAATCGAGTAAATATTATTATTCTTCTATTGCTATACTTAACTGATGTTTTTTATTGAACATTACTATGCGCTTATTCAATTCTTTTATAACCTTAACTTGATGATTGTCTGGATGATGTTTTGAAATGTTTTTATCGCCTTTAAAAGCAATGTCAAAATCAGCTTTAATTAATTTTTTAAATTTAGCTTTTTGATGATTTTTGGTAACGGTCATAAACTTATTTTCTAATAAATTTCCAATGCTTCCGTTAAGCGAAAACTCAAGTAAACGTTTAAAGAAATTAGGTTTAATTGGCTTTGATTTTTTGTTTTGATTATAATTAGGAAAATACTTTAAAACCCATTTATTATAATCTTGTAATTTATTATAGACACCATTTCCATTCATTGGTATTAAAGTTGCAAATTCGGTTGCTGTAAATCTATTTTTTTCAGGAATACTTAGCGTATTTAAACTTATAAAATAATTTACGCAAAAATATTTTTTAGAGTTTAATAAAAATATTTTTTTATAAAGGATTAGTAAAGTACGTGCAATCCACAATCTATTGGCACTCGTAATAATAAAATAGTCTACATCGTCATCATCACCAAAATATCCTTTTGATAGCGATCCTGAAATAAAAACGCCTTCAACAAACGGAAATTGACTAATAAAAGAAGCTGTTTTTTTAGCTTTTTCTAATACAATATTTGCTTGCTTATTGCCTTTAATTCTTTTTTTGATTGAATTAAGACCTTTATTAAGACTGTAAAAACCATCATGTTGATAAATTATATTATCTGAAACCAATTTAGTTAATGCACTCTTAATTTTTTCTTTTGAAAAAAAACTAAATTGTGTTATTTCATCAATGCTTAATGGGTATTTAAATATATCAAAATACAACAATGTTTTTAAAATATCGTTTGAGCAATTTGCTGTATCGTATTTTAAAGATTTTTTTTGCATTCAATTTTTATTTTTGGCAAAGAAACGATAACTCTTTTATTTATTAATGTAAAAAATGATAAAAAGGCAAAAATTGTGTTTAAAGACGAATAAATACTTGTGAATTATTAAAGTAAATCAATAACATACGTTATTTTTAAGGTAATATTATCTTCAAATTTATTGAATTGATAATTACCATACCTATAAAAACTACTCACTCCAATACCATAAAATAGTTGATTTAATACTAAACCAGATTCAATATAGCCTTTTTCAATGCTTTGAAAATTAACACCTCTATGGTTTTGAGGATTTTTTATTGTTCCGATGGCATAACGAGTTATAAAACTTAATTTTGGTTTGAATTTTTTTCCAATTCTAAATTTTTCAAAATTTTGTCTTATTTGTATTGAGGCGTATTTATCTGATATAAACTCATTAAATAACATTGTTTCAAAACCATCTGTACCAGAAAGATTAATTCTTGTTCTCCATGGATTTGTAAGCGAATTATTAGGCAGGTTGTTGTATAAATGCGAAAATGGTACTTCTCCAAAAATATAACCTGCTTTAAATAAAAATTGGGTAGAACCGCTTTTAATCGTTTTTATTTGATGGTTTAATTTTAAATGTACTTGTGTGTAACTAAAATCGCCATCTAAAATATTGTCAAAACTTTTTGTTATTTCAAAGTTTACTTTTGGGTAATCTTTCTTTATAGAAATCTTACCAACAGGTGTTTGCATGTATTTACTGTATGGAGTCCAAACTAAACCGAAAGATAAATTCGTTAATTTGTAATTGTGTAATAATTTTGTTCTGCTAATAAAACTATAATTAAACTGATTTTCGTAACTACCAGTGCTAATTTGCGATTTTGTAATTAAATTTGGTGCAATGTCATGATTTACATGAATTTCTGTTGTTTTGTATTTGTAGAATAAGCTAATATTTGTGTTTCTCGGATTGATAAGTGCAAAATTATCATCTTTAAATAAGAGTCTTGGTTTGGCAGACTCAAATAAGTCATTAGTATAACTTGCACCAATCCATGCGTTTGAGTTTTTATTAATTAAAAAATCCGCACCATATTTATATTTTAAAGTTTCATCTTTAAAACCGTATGCTGCGTAACCTGATAATTTGAATTTTGATGACAGCCAATTGTTTGTGCTGCCGCCAATTCCTAATCTAAAACCTTCGTAGTTGTTGAAATTTGCAAGCTGACTTAAATCTATGTCAAGTACTTTTGTTGCAAATTTACCTTTCATTATCTTTTTAAGAATGGTTAATTTGCGTTCAATATTTTGAGATTTAACAATACTATCTAAAAAATCATAGGTTTTATTTTCCTTTAATCTATTTGTGTTTTTTTGATAATCCCAATATTTAGAATTTCTGTCAGTTGCTTTTTCGTCAATGTTTATAGCGTAATCATTGCGCTTAATTTTTATAGGTTTGTTAATTATTATTGCATCATTTTCAGAATAAATTTGAACGTAACTAACTTCTTCAGGGTTAAATTTACTTACCGAATATTTAGGTCTAAAACCAATTAAAATACGAAATGCTTTTATACTTGATTTTGAGGTTCCTTTTGATAATAAAATGTTTGTATTTTTAATAAACCAATGATTGTTGTTAGCAAGTAATTTATAGTTTTGAGTTATTTCAACAGCAACTTTTCCATTGATTTTGGTATTGACTTTAGTAAGTGAATAATTATTTTTATTAATAAATAAATCGCCTTCTAAACCAACAGATTTTTTTCTTTTTTTAGATTTAAAATGAATCACAAAATTTTTTGAAGTTGTCTTTTTAATGGAGTAATTGTAGTCTTTAAATGCATTTTTTGCTAATGGACTAACGTAACTTGTGCCAAAAAGTATTAATTTATTATTATAAAAATTTAGCGTTGTTAGTCCAAGTGATAAAAATTCGTAAATCGGTTTTTTAAAACCAGCCATTTTTGCGGCAAGAATAGTTTCTTTATTTTTATTGTTACTAAATTGAATTTTTGATATTTTTTCTGCAATAAAAAAGTGTTTGTTTTTTATTTCTTGTTTGAATTTGTAACTAGCAGAATCTGCTCTTGTTTTTAAAAAAGATTTTAACCGATAATCTGTAATTACAGCAATTTTATCTGAAACTAAGCTGTCATGTGCGCTAAAAATAATCTTGTTGTAGTTTGTGTATTCAAATGACTTAAATTTATCACTACTGTTATTGTTTACTTTGTTTTGAATTACATTTTTAATAATATTTTTTGCATTGATATTGGTTTGATTTTTTTGTGAAAAAAAAACAATAGGGAACATTAACGTAAAAAATAAAATGTATTTATCCATTTAAAAAGTAGTTGTTATAAAATCATAAACGCAAAAAAATGTTATTTATTTAATAAAAGGTCAATTTTAATATCTAACTCTTTTACAAAGTTTCCTACTTTTCGCATTATAATTTCTCCATTTTTATCAATTAGTATATGTGTTGGAAACGCAGATACTTTATAATCTGACAAAATAGGCTCGTTATCGGTTATGTGTGTGTAATCAAAACTTCTATTAGATAAAAATTTCTTTATTTTTTCTTTTTTGTCAAAAGTAACACTTAAAAACACAACTTCTTTTTTATTATATTTTTCGACTAATTTATTAAGAGCTGGCATTTCTTCTATACAAGGTTTGCATTCTGGAAACCAAAAATTCATTACAACTATTTTGCCTTTTAAATTTTTTAATGTTATTTTATTTTCATTAATATCGTAAGCTGTAAAGTCTTTAGCCATTTGCCCAGCCACAAAATTTGCATTAGGGTCATTTGCTTGCATTGCATTTTGCATTTGTTCCTTTTCTTTTTTAGTCGCTTTTCTAAAAACAATTGCTTGTGCTTTAAAATTTTTATCGCCATAAATTATAGGAAAAAAATTACCACTAACCATTAGGTCGTTAATTTGAGATGGGTCAATTGTGTTTCCTTTAACATCATACATTGGTGTATCTGCCGAAAATGTAACTTGATGGTCAATCATCTCTTCTTGAGACATAGCATGTAAATTTTTATCAATAAATTTATAGTCTTGTGAGAATCCCAAAGTTATTTGCAGTAATAATGCACTGGTGAAAAGTAATTTTTTCATTTTATTTTTTTTTAATTAATACTGTTACAGATTTGTTTAACTGTAATTTTGTAATTATTTGATGCTTTAATTCATTGTCAAACATGTCAACTCTTGCAGTGTTGTCTGCAATAAGACCAGTGTCTGTTGCTGTAAAAACTAATTTGTTTTCTTGTTTCTTAATATTAATTTCAATTAATTTTTTTTTATTTTTCAATTCAAAATCATCTACAATAGTTTTACCGTTAAAAGTAATGGTAATTCTATCGCCGTCTTCTTTGATGTCATCCCATACAGAAAGAATGATTTTTTCTGATTCCCAAAACACAATTATCTCTTCATCATCTTTAATTGTTGTTGTTTTGGTTGAATTAAATATAGATGCTGTGTTGTTAGGAGTTGGTGTGTTGTCTTTTTCTTGTTGTTTAAATTTAAGATATGCGTCTGGACTTCGTAGATTTATTTTTCCGTTTTTACATTTTAAACCAGCATCAGTAACTTCGTGAAATATACCGTTTAATTGACTAAGTTTTGGAGTTAAATTTAATGAAATTTGTCCGTAAAGATAACAAGCTGACTCTTGTTTGTTATTTGATTTTGTAAGTAGTTTTCGACTTTCAGAAAATGTTATTTTATTTGTTTCTATGTCAATAGAGCCTTTAAACAGCGATTTGGTTTCGTTATTGCCTCGTTCATCAGTATACATATAACCAGTAACTACTTTGT
>Ga0256840_1003321_pt1 | contig 13144 bp, 12 predicted proteins | sample 355202metaG_FD_185969 | JGI IMG/M metagenome (GOLD analysis project Ga0256840, IMG submission 185969) | Hydrothermal vent microbial communities from Mid Atlantic Ridge, Atlantic Ocean - 355-202 | ecosystem: Environmental > Aquatic > Marine > Hydrothermal vents | place: Atlantic Ocean: Mid...
CTTTGGCCAAAAACGGGGTTTTGTCCGTAGAATTATTATCTATAACGATGACTTCGTAACTATCTTCTGGAGTGTATTTTTTTAAACTAAAAAGGCAGTTTCTGGTAAGTTCCCACTTGTTAAAGACAGGAATAATAATGCTGATGAGCATAATCTCTCTCCTAAAGAAACAATTACATCCTTAACAAAGGTGTATGCAATTTTTTTGCCATACATATAAGATGAAAAAGATTGATCTATTTTTCAACATCTAGAAACTAGCTTGTTTTATTTGGGGGCAAAATTAGGTATATCAGAAAAGCTTATATACTTGCCAAGGAGGCAAGTTTTTAAAGATATGACCCCAAAAGGATAAATAATATGCATGTAAGTGGAGAGGAGATAATTGATTAGATGGATTAAATTTTTTATCGCCCAAAATAGGATAGCCGAGCAGTGATAGCTGGGCTCTAATTTGTCTGGTTCTTCCTGTCATTAAACTTATTTCCAAGAGAGAATATTGTTTGCTTCTTGTTAATAATTTGACTTGGCAGACACTTTTTTTACCCTTTTGGCGATCATTTACAATCTGCCCATTTTTAGTCTTATAAAGATAATGAGTTAAAATTATTGGTTTGCGCTCAGGCCAGTTTCCTTCTACTACGGCTAAATATTTTTTTTCTACCTTGGACCAGTTGATTTGAAGTTTTCTTAATGTTTGAAAGGTCTTAGCTAGAATGAGAAGCCCTGAAGTATCTTTGTCCAAACGGTGTACAGGTGTCGGTAGATAGGGTAAATTATTATATTGCTGTTTAACAACATCCATAACTGAAAATAGTGTATGGCTTCCTTTATTTACAGCTATACCAGGATTCTTGTTGATAATTATGATCTGTTCGTCTTCATAGATAATATTTAGTTTGAAATCTGGTTTTGTTTGGGGTTGGTTGGAATAGGGGGGTATTCTTATTTCGTCATCTTGTTGTAAACGATAAAAGGGAAATGTTCGTTTGCCGTTTATTCTCACCTGTCCTGTTCTGATCAGTTTCATTAACCTGGAATATGGTAAGCCAGTTTTTTGTCTTAAAAAGGAGATTAGTTTTTGTTCCCTGCATTCAGTTGAGGCTTTAACGACTTGAACTTTGGGCATGTTGAAGGACCGACATTTGGCTATATTTTTTTCTTAGACCTAGGCAAAGTTTTTGCCAGGTCTAAGAAGAAGAGTATTAACAGAACTCAAGGCTTGCTTACTTAGCTTTGTGTCTATTTAGGTTTACTTGAAGATTTTATTTTTCCTAGTTTATAACTTAAGACAATTGTTTTTTTGTGTTTAAATCCAGTTACTCCAGGAAAAGTATTGATGCAGACGACAAGTTCTTTTCGACCATCACCATCTATGTCGTACAGGCCATAGTCAGTTATAGTACCTTTGATTCTTTTGGTTTTCCAGCGCAAATTAAGACCAATGCCATCCCAGTACAAGCAGTGGATTTCACCTTGAGAGAAATCTCTATATCTGTAAAACATCTGTACCGATAACGATATAGGTCTACTTACCAATAGTTCAAACTTGTTGTCTTTATCTAGGTTGATGGGAATTAATCTAGCTGAGATGTAATATTCTTGGGGGTCACTATTTTTGGAGGGAGCAAGGCCTGGAACTGTTTCATAGTATTCAATGCCAATTCCTGTAGCTGCATATAATTCTTCGGTTTTTGCCAAAAGGCTATTGTGGTCAGAGTAAACATAGAGGTGATCATTATGGTTGACGATAATTTTATAAGAATTAGCTTCAGGCAGATAAGTAAAATTAAATACATTGGCGTATTTGGGTAAGGACAGTCTGCGTTCTTTTTGATACTTGCCTTTGATCTTAATCAATTCATATACGCTATAGGGGTCAAAAATTCGGGCATGTCCAAATTTTTGTCCTATAAGGGTTTTTCGATAATCAGGAGGAACTCGAACAACATTCATTAAAAATGGAATGTCCTTTTGGACCAAGCTAAGTTTATTGTTTTGGAGACGTAAGATAAAAGAGCGAATAGTATGGCCCTGGATGGCAGAGACAATTATTTCTTGAAAGCCATCTCGGTCTAAGTCCATGAGATTTATGTTAAGGCATTCAAAATTAGTTGGTGCAGAGTAAATTGCCAATTGTTTGAGTAAGCTATCTTTTTTTTGATACACATAGATTTTATTTTCTCCCAAAATAAAAATTTCTGCTTTTCCATCTTTATTCACATCTCCAATAGTTAGTCCTCTAGAGGGAAAATTAAGGGTTTGACTCCTCCATCGGCCAGGGGTGTTGGTCTTGGCAACATAGGTTATGTAAGGGTTGAGTTCATTATTGGTAGGTTGGGTATAGATAAAGTTAGGGTTGTCTGAAGATTGTTTTTGGATTTGTTTAGGCTTAGAATAAGGAAAGATTTTTTGTTTAATTTGTTCGGATAGTTTATCTAAGGTAGGAATAAGATTATTGAGTTCAGTTTGTTGGGTAAAGGAAAAAGTTTGTTGATTTGATCCTACCACTTTGGTTTCAAGGTTGCATTTTGAGCCAATTAGAGTCAAACTTCCATAAATTAGATAATCAAGATTATTTTGTTTTGCAATTTGTCCTGCCTGTTTTGGACTTTTGGGGAAAGCAGTTAAATCCTTTTCCCTTGGTTCAAGATGATCAGGCCAGGTTAAACGGGTAGTAAGCATGGTTTGTGTGCCTTGAGCAAGATATTGATATTCCTTTGGACCAATAATTCTGAACGGGAGGACAAAAAAAGTTTTGGGGTTGTTGGCTTGGGCCTTAAAGGGAGAGACAAGACTTACGACATTTAAAATAAGTATTGTCAAAATTAAAAGAATAAGTTTGTTTCTACTCATACCATCTCCTTGTTCACTTAATAAAAGTAGTTATTATTTTGACATAGACAGATTTTATGTATAAGTAAAGTTTTTTCACTACTCAAGAACTTTTGTTTTCTTAAAATTTTTAGGGATAAATGCGTTATTTTCGTCTGACATCCTCAGTTTATTTTGAGCAAAGTTTATCCTTTTTACAGAAAGAAGGGTTTGAAATAAATCCCTCGGGACTGGAAAGCTTTATTTTTGGGTTGGTTCAAGAACCTTTTCCGGTAGGCAATTCCTTGGCTCATTGCTTTGGTTTGATTTATTTGCAAGATAAATCTTCTTACTTTCCTCCTTTGGTCTTGGATCCTAAGCCAGGTAGTGTGGTTTTGGATTTATGTGCTAGTCCAGGGAGTAAAACAGGGGTATTGGCTTGGTTAGTAGGACGTAAGGGTTTAGTCATTGCTAATGAACCCAATTCTTATCGCTTAGCTACATTGAGGCAGAATTTGAGACGTTGTAATCAACTTAATGTGGTAACTACTGCTTATCGAGGGGAACTTTTCCCATTATGTCAGGGATTTGACTATATTTTAGCTGACGTTCCCTGTAGTGGTTGGGGCACGGTTGAGAAAAATCCTAAAGTAAAAAAAATATGGACCCAAGATAAGTTAAATAATCTTTTAAAGTTACAACGCAAACTGTTAGCCCGGGCGAGTCTGCTCTTAAATCCAGAAGGTAAACTTGTTTACTCTACGTGTACTACCAATGAACAAGAAAACGAGGAACAGATTGCTTGGGCCGAGCAGGAGCTTGGACTTAAAACTGTGCCTGTGGAAAATAAATGGGGAATTGCTTGGAGCAGAGGCAAATTAACTAATACGTATCAAATACCTATGACCGAAGGAGAACAACAGGGTTTTTTTTTGGCTTTGTTAACAAAAGCAAGTAATGGAGAAAAATCAATCTCTTGTGTTAATGAGAAAAAATTTGATTTCCAAGAATATGATCTGGATTTGGATTTTGATGGAAAATTAGCTCTTTTTGGTCAGAAAGTATTTTTTTTGCCTAAGCAGGCCCTCTACCTATCAAGTAATTTAAGGTTCAAAGGTATTTTGATAGGAAATAATACTAGAAAGGGCTTAAAAATTTGGCCTGGATTGCGTTGTCTTAAGAGAGCAGAGCACAAAATTTGTATTTCTGAACTAGGTGAGTTAAAAAAAATTATGCGGGGCGAACAAATAACAGTTTCTAAGCCTGATGGGATGGCTTTATTATGTTATCTTGATTTGCCTTTATGCTGGATAAAGATTAGAAATAAGCGAATTATTTGGCAATCTTTTTGATTCGTTTGCTGAGCTCTTGTATATCTGTAGTTTAGAAGATGGCCTTGCAAAAAAGTGTTTTTGGGAGAAATTGACAAGGTTTAACGTATAAAAAGCCAACTAATTTCAGCCTATTACAAGCAAACGGTTTCGTCAAAAAACACAGTTTTTTATTTTTTGCAGTGACGTTTTAGGATCAGTGGTAAAAGTTTTTAAATATAGCGAGGTTAGGTTATGCTTGGAGTATTTAGACGAAGACAAAAGTTGTTTCAACAGGGTGACTTAGGTTTATTTGTAGAGTTTATCCAAAGTCTCATTCCAGTAAATGGGAGCAAATTTAATTTGTCAGAGACATTTAAGAGATTAGCAGAGGTGGGAATAGATGGGATTATTTTAAATAAGGGTATTCTTAAAGAATTTATAGGATATTTACCCTTGAACTGGAAAATAATTGTTCAATTGTCAGCAGCTAGCAAGCATGGTCTTCCTTACTATAATCGCACTTTAATTTGTTCCGTTGCCGAAGCTTTGCGTTTGGGGGCAGATGCAGTAAGTTTACAATTGATGTTAGGTAATGATTTAGAGGATAAAATGTTGCAGGATCTCAGTCTGGTTTTGGATGATGCTCATCAATTAGGGATACCTGTGCTTGTTGATATTCGTCCTCAAGGTGGACAAATTGTAAATGAATTTGATCATGGTTTGTTGGATTATTGTATTGGTATGGGGATTGAATGGGGGGCAGACATGATTATGGTTAGTTGTAGAAAAAGTGGTTTAAAGTCTAAACTTATTTTCAATTGTCCAGTTCCTTTGATCTTAAAATTTACAGGTAAAGACCTAACTTTTTGTTTTAATTTGGTAAAAGAATATTCTACTGAACAGTTGGCGGGGATTTGTATAACAGATAAATTTTTAAAGAATAATGATTATTGGTCAGATGTTTTGGTTAAATTAAGGAATAAGCTAAAAAAACATAACGATCATAGATGATGCTCCTGCAAAAACTTTGTTTTTATCAGTTCGTCTTACAATCGAAAAATAAACATTCAATCATTTAAACAAGTTACAATCAAGCTTATGGAGAAGGCAAAATTTTATTTTTTGTAGTTATATCATAGATGTTTTTGATTGTTTTTAGGATTTTTAAATTGTAGAGTAGAGGACGCATATGGAGTTTTTTAAAGTTTTATCGTTGTCAGAGATGAAATCATTATTTTTAGATTTAAATTTTAAATTTAAGGTAAAACAGGTAAAGCTTAGCGATAGTTGTTTTAGGGTGAGTGCAGAAGACGTAGTTGCAAGCCATAGTTGGCCTTTGGCCAATCGTTCTACAATGGACGGATACGCCTTGCAATCTAAAGATACCTTTGGGGCCAGTGAAACTAATCCTGTTTATTTAAAAATAAAAGGTGATTTAAAAATAGATGAACATCCAGATTTTGAACTAAAAAGTGGAGAGTGTGTAGGCATTGTTACGGGAGGGTTACTGCCCAAAGGAGCCGATAGCGTTTTAATGTTGGAATATACTGAACGTTTGGGCAAGACGTTAGAAGTTAAAAAAAGTGTCCATCCTCAAGAAAATATTATTTTGGTTGGGGAAGATTTTGAGCAAGGAGAAAAAATTTTGTCTCATGGTACTAGAATAAATTTCAAACATATTGGGGCCCTGGCTACTCTGGGCATAGATAAACTCAAAGTGTATGAAAAACCTAATGTCGGTATCATCTCTACGGGTGATGAACTAATAGATATAGATAAAATGCCCTGCTTGGGACAGGTAAGGGATGTGAATTCATATACTTTGCAGGCCTTGTTAGCCAAGGAACATTTGGAGGCTACAGTTTATCCTTTAGTAAAAGATGATAAAAAACAACTAATAAATCGTATTGAGTTAGCTTTAAGTGAAAACGATGTTGTCTTGCTTTCAGGAGGAAGTTCTGTCGGCACCAGGGACCTTACTTTGGAAGTTTTGCAAGAAATGGGAGGTGCACAGGTTCTATTTCATGGGCTTGCTCTCAGTCCTGGCAAGCCGACTTTATTGGTTAAGATAGGGGAAAAATTTGTTTTTGGTTTGCCCGGACAAGTTACTTCGGTCCAGATAGTATTTATGGTAGTGGTCTCTCCTTTCCTAAGGATATTAGAAGGAGAAAAACAAGTTTTCAAAAATAATTGGTCATGTAAGTTGAAGGCAATTTTAACTAGAAATATAGCTTCTGTTCCAGGACGTTTTCAATTGGTCAGAGTCCGCTTAGAGCAAAAAAATGATCAGTATATGGCTACTCCTATCTTGGGTAAGTCAGGCTTAATTAAGCCTTTGTTTTTAGCTGATGGGCTGCTGCCCATTGCAGATAATCTTGAAGGGATAAAGGCAGGTACGTTGGTAGAAGTTTGGAAATTTTAAAAGGAGTTAGTTAATCTTTGTCTAAATATAAAGAAGGACAGCAAAGATTACTGGCAGTACTTGTTGGTTCATAGACAAAAAGAGGTTTAGATAAATTGGCTGTTTTTAAAATATCTGCACGTATCCCTACAAAGCTACCCATCCAAGGAGGGAAAAATATAGATTGAGTTAATTTTTTCCAGGTTTTATTGTGCCAAAAAGATGGAGGTCCGAGTAAAGTCGAGCGGGCATAGTAAGAAGAAGGATGTAAATATTGAACAACAATTTTTTTCATTTGAGGCCAAGAATACCAATTGGTTTGGGTAAGGGGGGAATTTTTAGGGGCAAATATTTTTTTTTGTAAATAATAAAAAGAAAATTTATTTAAAAAAGCTAAAAGAATGCCTTTTTTGACTACTCTTTGAGCCTCCTCTAAAACAATTTGAACTTGATCTACAAATTCTAAGACTAAGATTAGCGCTCCAAAGTCAAATTCATTGTCTTCAAAGGGAAGAGATTGCAGGTCTGCCAAGGTCAATTGAATTTTGTTGTGAGTTATTTTTCTAGCTGCTTTGAGCATGTGCGGATTTTTATCTACTCCTACAACGTCAAATCCTGCTTGAGAAAAAAAATTTAAAAAACTTCCAGGACCACAACCAAGATCAATTAAACTTTGTCTTTTTCTGGGCCAGTTAGAAATGAGATGGGCTAGTAATCTTTTTTCTTGGGACAAAATGAATTGGCCTTGGGGACTTTGCATCCATTGACAATAGTTTTGGACTTCTTTTTTAGACCACATGGATTTTAATTTGATGCTGGTTAAGCTGTTTTATTTGTAAAATTTTATTTAAGATAAAAGATTCAAATGCAAAAAGTTAAAAGTTGCCTTTTTTGATAACGTTGTTTATTTTCAACATATTGTAATAGTTAAAGATTTTTTCGATTAAACTTTATTTACGTCCACAAAAAATAATTTTTGCAGGAGCGTCATAAAAAAGTTAACTGTTTTTTGGTGTAGGCGCTGCTTCAGAATCAATAGATTTAAAATAATATCCACATTTTTTTCCAAAAAGTTTTATCTCATCAATATCCCTTTGATCTATAGGAAATACTTTGCAGGCTTGAGGTCGGCACAAACCATAAACAGAACATTTGCCCGTTATAGTTAACATGGGACAGGTAAAAAGCAGATTGCAACATGCTCCACAGCGTTGGCACTGACCAGAGCGTTTGGCAAGTTGGCGTTTAACATATTTCTTTTGAAAGTGGACTAGCCAGAAGCGTCTAATTTTACCTGTAGCGTGAACCCAAAAACGGGAGTGATTTAATACTTGGTTCAAAGAAAACATTGCTTGTTGAACCTTTGTAGTCATCTTTAGTTACCTTTATGATGAAAAATTCTAGAGTTTGTATTTGCTCATAATTTTACAGAAGTCAATATAATTAGGTCGGGGTAATATTATTGTCTTGTTATGGATTAAAGGGCTATTAGTTCTAAATCTCCCCAAACTCCAATTTGTCCTTGGATTTGAATAAACAGACCTGTTATTTTTTTAATTTTTTGGGCTAAGTTTAAAACAGGATAAAGGTCGTCTTTGGTTTTTAAAAGGTTGCTAAGATAAGTTGCTAATCCATCAGCCAAGGCCCCAGATGGAGATTTAACTACTACAAGATCGCTTTGACCAAAATTGAGCGAATGCCCAATACGCGCAGAGGAAGCGCATAGGCTACAGGGAAAATCTTTTTTGGGAATTCTTATCCCTAAATTAATTTTTTGTTTTTCTTCGGTAAGTATGCCTATTATTCTGTCTGTAGTTGAACATAAATAGGTGTCACCCCCATTTTCTACAATTAAATTGGGAGATTCAGATACAAATTTAAGGGCTATAGCCTCGGCTATAGCCCCAGCGACTGTAGCCATGGGGCCTACCTGAGCTGTTTTTGCTGCCTTTAACATTTGTTGAACCAAATAAGGTGCTTTGGGATCAAGGTCTAAGGGCGATAGAGAGGTAAGAAATTGAGGATAGATTTCTATGTATGATTTTATTTGTGCACGCAAGAATTGGACGTAGCTAGATATCTCTTTTTCCAAATGTTTTTCAGCTTTAATTAAGAGGTCTGTTTCTTCTATAACTATTTGAAAACATATTTCTTTTTTGGCAGATAGGAAATTTCGATAAAATCTAAAAGGTGATAAAAGTTTGTTCATAGCAATTGATTGATTATTTCAAGGTATGGTTGAAATCCAAACTTATAGTCTTTAGGAAAGTTGAGAGGTATATATTGGGCGGTTTTTATAATTTGGGCAATTTGTTTAGGGTCGGTGGGATCATTAATAATATTGCTAGGAGGTAAAAAACAAGAGCTACCATTAAATTGAGAAGAAATTGAAATCAAACCAGAGGCCATAGCTTCTAACAGAGCGTTAGAGCAGGCATCGTAAAAAGAGTTAAGCACGAAAAAATCACAAGCAGAATAAAGCTTTTCTATTTCCATGACCTTACCTAAAAATATTACTCTAGAATCTAGTTGAAGTTGGCGGGCAAGGCGTTGATAAAGATAAGGATTTCTATTTCCTGCAATGACCAAGGTATAATTAGAAGGCAGGTATTGAAGGGAGTGAATTAAAAAGGAGATTCCTTTTAGTTTAAAATTAGTCGCCACTGTAAGTATTAATTTATTTTTAAGAGGCAGTTTAAATTTTTCCCGCAAGTTATATTTTTGTTTAGGCCTAGGATAAAATTTTTTTAAATCAGGCAAGTTATAAACAACTTCTAATTTGTTTTCTTCCAGAAAAGGATAGCTTTGTTTCAACCATTTTTTGACTAAGTGGGATACGCAAATGATTTTTTTGGCTTTTTGCAACTGGGACCTTTCTAAATAAAAGGTAAGCCAGTTCGCAGGTGATGTTTTTCTCTTAAACATCTTTAATTTTTGTTCAAAACCCAGATATGCTTTTTGACTTAGTTGCCAGAAAGTTTTTAGAGGGCCTCCTCCTATTCGCAATAGATCGTTGCTTAAGTTTTTGCCTAGGCTGAAGTGGATGTCGGCTTTTATTTTTTTTTTAATTTGTTCTGATTTTAGGATGTACCAAGCCATTTTCCCAAATTTGGGAAGAAGAGGCCTTCCAGTCCTGATAATTGTAAGGCGTTGGTTATGGTTGGGTATTTCTTGACGGGCGCAAATAAAAAATACTTTAAACTGTTGGTCTGTTAAAAAATTAGCTAGATTATAGGCAAATCTTTCTACTCCACCATAAGTAGAATAACGAGGGAGATAAAGAGCAATGCTAGGTTGATGCATAAAATTAAGTAGATTTAGATGTTATAGATTGGAATTAAAATTTGGTAGCGGGGAGAGGATTTGAACCTCTGACCTTCGGGTTATGAGCCCGACGAGCTACCAAGCTGCTCCACCCCGCGTCAATTTGAAGAAGACCTTTATTGTCTTTTTTTTAAAAAATGTCAAGTAAAAATAAGGTTAAAAAATAAATTTTTGTTGTTTAAGATGCCCCTGCAAAAAGTGTTTTTGGGAGAAATTGACAAAGCTTAACGTATAAAAAGTCAAATAATTTCAGCTTATTACAAGCGAACAGTTTTGTCAAAAAACACAATTTTTGACTTTTTGCAGTTGTGTCTGTTTAATGCTAATTTTGTTTTTGGTTAAGTTTATAATTCAGTGGGTTATTGGAAAATTGTTTTTTTGAAAACAGGGACTAAGGTTTTAAGTTTACAATTATATGGCTTAACTTTATTTATATGGACTTGGCCAAAATTTATCTCCAGGCCTGCAATCTGGTTGAGTCTAGGTCAAAGGATAAAATTTATTCTACGGCTCTAGCTAAAACCAGGACCTGAACAGTACACTTGTTTTGCTTGAGAACTCGTGCGCATTCTTTGCAAGTAGCCCCGGTAGTCAGTACGTCGTCAATAAGTAAAACTTTTTTATTTCTGAGCCCATTTTTACAGACAAAAACATTTTTTACGTTTTTTAGGCGTTCTTGCCTGCTTAATTGACGCTGAGGCTGAGTTTCCTTGATTTTGCTCAGACCTTGTTTTGAAACGTGCACGTTCAAATGCTTACCCAGGAGTTTGGCCAACTCCAGGCTTTGGTTAAAGCCACGTTTTTGGATCTCTTTCTTGGACATGGGCACGCTGACTATAACCTCAGGCAGATCCAGCTTTGCCTCCCAAAAACCACATTCTAAAAGCCCAACCAAAAAATCCAGATAATAAAAACAATTTCCAAACTTAAAATTGGCAATTATTTCTTTAAAAATTCCCGTAAAAAACACGGCAAAGCCAAATTTTTCCCAAGGGGGAGGAGCTAACCTACATTCTGCGCATACGTGTTGGGATGAAACAAGATATGGCCGGCCACATAAAGGACAAAAAGAACGGTTAGTTTTTGGAGAAAATAATTGCAAACATTGGATGCAAAACGGGCCTGTTATCTCTGGTTTTCCACAGAGTAAACACCGGCTAATCCAGGATAAAGGCAAAAATCTGTTCCAGGATGGAGGGAGTAATTTCTTGAGGTACATTTAGTCCTTTTAAGCCAAGACAAGAAAATTCCAGGTTAAAAATCTGACCAAAGTACTTTAAACTGAGCTCTGCCCCGGCAAATAGTTTTTGCCCTTTACTTCTTCCTGCTACTAGAACAGCTTTCAACCTGCCTGGCCTGGCCTGTAGTTTTTGCTTTTCCCAAAGAACGTAAAAGCTTTGGGCCCGATCTAAAAAATTTTTGGTCAGGCCTGGTAGGTGATAAAAGTAAATGGGGGCAAAAAAAATCACGTTTTGGGCATCAATTAACTGTTGAAGTAAATGCTTTCCTTGATCCTTGGAATCAAGCACACACTGTCCTAAACTGTCTGAGTGTCCACATCGCTGGCAGCCAAGGCAAGGCAAAATTCGTTCTTTGGCCAATTGCCAGAAAATAAAATTTTTGTTTTGGTTGCGGCAAAAGGCAAGGGTTTTTTGGGCTAGGGTATCTGAAGTTCCTTTGAGATGAGGGCTAGCACTGATTAAGATGTTCATTTTTAGTCCTTTGGTGGTCTTGGGTTAAAATTTTTAATGGTACGTTTTTTTTGTCTTTTGGACCCAAAGGCCCTACTTTCCAGGTTAAAATACGGTTTAGACAGGCCTAGATAGACGTGCTTACAATTTGGCATAGAGTTCAAAATATTTTTGGGCCATATCTTGCCAGTTAAACCTTTGCTCTGCAATTTTGCGGGCCTGGATACCTACTTTACGCAGAGTCAAAGGTTTGTCCAGAAAATAGATGGCTTTTTCTAAAAATTCTTTATCCCTACCAGGTTCCACCAAAAAACCGGTTTTTCCATCCAGGACCTGTTCTTTAATTCCGCCTACGCCAAAGCTGAGCACAGGCAACCCTGCGCTCATTGCCTCCAGGATTACCAGGGGAAAATTATCCCCAAAAGTAGGATAGAGCAGTAAAGAGGCTTTGGACATAAGTTCTAAAATTTTGGATGTGGGTAAATAAGGAAGAGCAAGCAAATCCTTATCCAAGTTTTGTTTTTTTGTCCCTCCGACCACAAATCCCCTTGTTTGGGGATGGACACGTTTTATTTGAGGCCAGAGTTTAATCAAGAAGTTACCACCTTTTAATTGGGCATGTTGCCCCCCTTGAGCTACGAATAACATTGTTTTTTGTTGGTAGCGTAGGGGGGAAAAATTAGGTTTGAGCAAGTCTGTTTCTACTCCATTATAAATGACCTTTACAGGCAAAGCCGGTATCAGCTTTTGACTAATTTTTTTTAGCCACTGGGATGGGGATATAAGCACAGGAGATAATTGCTGAATTAACTCTAGTTGCCTTTGTTGACGTTGTTGGGCTAGAGGTATTTTTTGAGGGCATTCTTTACAAAAATTTTGCCAGTGCGTACACGTAAAACAATAGGGACATTCCCCTGCCAATAAAAGGGGATCGTGCAACGTGATAACAGTTTTGGCTTTTAGCTCCAGCAACCGTTGAATAATCTTCACCCAATGAGCCGAGGAATGCACATGCCAAAGCTCAGGTTTAAACTCAGATAATTTTGGGTTCTCTTGCTCTACATACCACTCAATGGACTTACCCAATTTCTGGCCAAAACGGATTAAAAGCTTGATTACTTGGGCTGCTCCGCCAAATTTGCGTAGTAGAGAATAATAACCAATTGACATAGTATAGCCCTTTTTTGGCTAGTGGTTTGATCTAGTGTTTGCGAATACCTTGGATCTTGGAAACTTACTTCAAAAGTATTTAATAAAGTGGTAAAAAAATAGCAAGGGGTGGAGATAAACTTTGCTTGTCTAAAAGTTGGTTTTAAGTTAAAGTTTGTTTCTCTTTAGAAGTTTAATTATTTTTTTGGGGATATTTTTTTATTAGCTTAAGGAATGAAAGGTATTGGGTAAGATAGGTCAAGAAGTAAGACTTAAACTTCAAGTTTTTATGTTTAACGTTAAGGTTTAAATAGAGAAAACAAAGGAGGAGTTAAGATGAGTAAAGATTTTACCAGACTTTTAGAAATAGGTAGGCCAGAGAGTATTAAAAAACTTTTTCCCCAGAGCAAGGCCTTGTTGGTAAGCGGTAAGGTTATAGATCGGGCTATGCT
>Ga0256840_1003322_pt1 | contig 13137 bp, 13 predicted proteins | sample 355202metaG_FD_185969 | JGI IMG/M metagenome (GOLD analysis project Ga0256840, IMG submission 185969) | Hydrothermal vent microbial communities from Mid Atlantic Ridge, Atlantic Ocean - 355-202 | ecosystem: Environmental > Aquatic > Marine > Hydrothermal vents | place: Atlantic Ocean: Mid...
GATTGAGATGGTTTGAGCAGGGATAAAAAAGCCAGTAAGGTGGATGGGTTATTTGTTGCTGGTTGCCTTATTAGCTACAAAATAAATAAAACTCATAGGATGTGCTGAGGAACGAAGCGCATCAATAGCAGCCGATGCGCCTCCTACATCGGCACATCCTATAAAGTTGATAGTCATAAACTAGGAAAGTATCTATAAAGCGGCTAATTTCGACAGTCTAGGTTAGGTCTGTAATATTAATTAAACTTCAGCCTTTAGCTGGTATTTTTTGCGTGAAAATGAGACTAGGCCAACCAGCCCACTTGTCATAAACCAGAAAGTTGCCGGCAGAGGTACAGCACTTATAGTCACAGTTGCCAAGCCATTTGGATAAAGAGTACTAGAATTAAAATCAAAAGCAGCTAAATCAAAGTTGGCTGGTATATTAAGAAAGTCAGCATAAGGGTTAGACACATTGTGCACTACACCGTTCTCATCAGCACCCATATTTGGACCACCTTGCATAGGGGGAAGCCCTGCAAACAAACCATTTCCAGCTGAAGTTGTGAAATCATTTATTTCTGTACCTGCATCATTAATACTCCCATTGACACCAATATTGAAGGAGAAAGACCCTCCGTTACTAAACAAATCTGCTAGGTTATGAGCTAGCGGATTTTCATTGGCAATAAAATAATCATTGCTAGGTAACACCATGCTTGCATATGAAAAATATTGGTTACTCATACCTCCAGATAAATCAAAGATTGCTGATACCGAACTGCCCGCTGTTATTGGGGCTGAGCCAATAGAACCTTGGACTCGATTTCCTAATGCTGCCTTGGCTGTTGCTACTAGAGTTCCATCAGCCGAAAAAGTGGCAGAAAGAGCCGATGAATTCCCATCTTCTGCTAATGATTCTAATTGACTGCTTGCGGCGACACCTGAATCATAACTATCAAAACTTCCATTATGAAAACCAACCCAAACGGGTGTAAGAGCCACTCCTCCAGCACTTGCATTATTTGTTATAGTCACTTTAACTTGTGCAGCTTCAACGTTTGCAATGGCGAACAGCCCAAAAAGACCAATCGCCGAAAAAAATTTTATTTTATTCATTTTAACTCACCTTATTTATTAATCCTGGATTAACCCTTTGTTTCTACTTTTATCATCCAATAAAATCGTTCAGGTTACTATTTGTAATACAAGGCCTTGATTCTACATATTTTAAAAATGCTGTATTACCAAGTGTTCATACTATACTTTGTAACCCACTTATCATTTTGGGATCATTTCGTTTCAACTGATTTTTCCAGACTATGACATCAATGTGGTACATTCCACAGCAAGAGTTTAAATTAAATATATTGTGTAAGTTTCACGTAATTATCACAAAAGTATCACAGCTAATAGCTGTCTTTTTATGTGGGTGCCGAATCAAACTGTCTCGCAATCAAAAACCTGGAAATAATAAGATGAAGATTTCCACACACTTAGGATTCAGACTGTATGACTTTCTGACTTATGTATGGTTCTGAGATAGCAACACCAATATCTAAAGCATGGAAGTACCTGATTACCCATGAGCTTCAGCCGTATATAACACACTAGATCCACGTCATACCAGCAGGGATTGCTGGTATGACGTGTATAGGGACATACGACCTGGATAATTAGCTTATACTTGATTATACAATCACCCCATCCTTGGGTTCTGGATCTCGGCACAAATCTGTCTGGAACAGATTTGCATTTACCCAAAGGGCATTATGCAGGATAGCATAATGTGAATCCCTGCCGAGATGACGTATAACAGTTGAATCGGCCTTTTTATAAAATGGCTGAGACTCGTACGTAATCAGGTGGAAGTATGATTTTATTAAGGGAGCTGGAAACAAATAGTAATATATCGAGCACTACCTATATACTCTAATCACTTCGTTAACAATTCAACAAATTTTTTGTACTTTAGAAAAAATTTGAATTTTCCCATAAAAATACAGTCTATTTTTTATAGAATTAGTACTTAGTAACTTTCTAATTAAGATAAGACATTTAACTTCCCTTTCACTGGAGCTCGTCATGAGAAGAATATATTTTTTAACACCCAGTATCGAAGTAACCCATAAAATCATTGACGAGCTACGCTCTCTTGGTTTTAAAGACCATCACCTTCATGTTTTAGCCAAAAGGGATACCCCTTTACAAGACTTACCCGAAGCCAATGAGCTTCAAAAAACTGACTTTTTAGCAGCAGTAGAACGAGGTGCCGCACTAGGTGCTACCACTGGTTTATTAACGGGTCTTGTTGGCTTACGCTTTGCAGGGTTTGCAATTGCAGGAGCACCCGTTTTAGGAATCTTGTTATTTGGAGGAACAATCGGTGCGATAATGAGTGGATTAGCTGGTTTACAAGTGGGCAATTCTAAAGTTAGGCAGTTTGAAGAGGCCATTGAAAAAGGTGACCTTTTAGTCATGGTCGATATTGCCAAAGACAGAATTGATGAGATTAGTAAGCTAATTAAAAAACATCACCCCCAAGCAGAATTCGAAGGAATTGAACCATTACTCCCTCCTGTAATATGAATATACCAAGAAACACTATAATCTAACGGAAAATATAATGAAAATTGTAAGTGTCATGTCAGGTTTTTTTCTTGAAGCCATGCTAACTGGCATCGAGCTGAATTGATGGGCACACTATCGCTTTGCCCATCCTACACTATCCTTAGGAACGTGTATGAAACAACTTTCCGATTTCTAACTTGTCTTTTTGCTCCAGATGGAATGATCTCATTCGTTGCGTAGCTTGCTATGCGCCTCATGAGATCATTCCACCTGAAACAAAAATCCTACGTTATAATTATTCCATACACGTTCCTTAGCTTAATGGCATTGGGTTAACTCTCACTTATATTACCCCAACCTGAGTATATTTCCAGCCACATAACTTAATAGCAGCAAGACTCTTTATGATTAAACATATTTCTTATTTATTTATACTGTTGCTAAGTATTTTACTTATGCCTGCATGTACAAATACCTCCGCAAAGGCAAGATCGTCTAATAATTTTAATACAACAGCTACCTTGCCAAACCTAACCGGTTTATGGGTTTTAAATAAAGAACTGAGCCAGTCACCTCAAGACCACAAGCGAAACCGTAAAAATAATCGGGATGGTCAAAATACCAATAGTCGAGGTAATGGCCAACACAGTGGTAACGGAAGTGGTAATGGGAAAGGTAACAAACGAGGTGGTTCCAACTCGAACTACAAGCAAAATAACACGAAGCAACGTTATTTACCTCCAAGCTTCCAAGCCTTGTTAAATTCATTAGAAACACTGACCATTAAGCATAAAGACCCTTTGCTTATAATTACATCACTTGACGGTCAAGAAAGTATCTATACTGACTTTCGTAGTACACAGGTTTCTAGTAACGAAGACCCCAATCAAAAAATCACCATTGCAGGTTGGGAGGATAACAACCTTATCGTTGAAAGCACCCTCAGTTCAGGGCGATTTATTCAACAATTTAATTTAGATGATTCAACTGGGAAACTCTCGGTTATGACAGAAATATTAAGCCCTCAGCTACCAAAGCCTGTCAAATTCAACCGTGTTTATGACTTGGTTAGTGCAGAGATACAATAAAAACTCTGGTTTCTCCCGCCCAAATTAGAAAAAACGCCTTCTTAACAACCACCTGCTAAAAGACAGGTGGGTTAGAGCCTGGTGACTTAAAGTAGGGATACAGGGCAAGTAGCCCTGTTGTTTGGGGCGAAGGCTTTAACCTTACGAATGGAAAATAAAAGTCAAAAACTTAACCGCTTAGCAACATAGCTATATTGCTAAGCGCACCCAACGAACTATGTCTTCAGCACTCATTGCTCCAGCCTGACGCGCTATTTCTTTGCCTTTTTTAAAAATGGCTAACGTAGGTATACTACGAATATTGTATTGGCCTGCTAGTGTCTGCTCTATTTCTGTATTAACTTTAGCCAAGCGAACTTGAGGCTCCAGCTGGGAAGCTGCTTGTGTATAGGCTGGCGCCATCATTTTACAAGGCCCACACCATGGTGCCCAAAAATCCACCACAACAGGAATATCATTGCGCTTAATATGTTGTACAAAAGTTTTTGCAGTTAACTCCACAGGCTTATGCGCAAACAAAGCTTGCTTACAGCGTCCACACTTTGGGTTATCTCTCAGCCGAGTATGCACAATCCGATTAACAGTGCTACATTGTGGACAAACAATATGGGATGAATCTGACATATAAATTTCCTATTAATAAATACTTTAGGAACGTGTATGGAATAACTTCCCGAAATGATAACGTAGGGTTTTTGTTTCATGCACGTTCCTTAGCCAAAAAACGATATTTTATTATTTGTTATACTGTTATCCAAGCCCCTATGCAACTAAAAATGAACCTCTATTCCTGACCTAAATACTAGGTTATAATATTTCTATTTTACCTTCTTGCCAAAATGACCCCAACAGAACCTAAAATTGCTCTTATCGCTATAACCAAACATGGCGCCGGACAAGTTAAATCATTAGCCGAAAAGCTCCCTGAAGCCGATATTGTTGTCTCAGAAAAATTTGCTTCATTAATGGCGGACTTACACAATAATGTACATGCTTATTCAGGCCCGTTCCGAAATGAAATAGCCAGACTATTTACAAATTACGATCAACTGGTATTTTTAGTTTCTCTGGGTGCGGTTGTCCGGCTTATTGCCCCCCACCTAAAATCTAAAGATGTTGACCCAGGTGTGATTGTTGTTGATGATGCTGGGCAATTTATCATCCCCGTCCTTTCTGGGCATGTGGGTGGAGCCAATGCTTATGCTGAAAAGATTGCACAATTAACTCAAGGTACTGCTGTATTAACAACGGCATCTGATGTAGGGAAAACAATTCCTGTTGATATTTTAGGTCGTGAATTAGGCTGGCAAGTTGAAGCGCCAAAAATCAACATCACACGAGTTTCAGCTCATGTCGTTAATGAAGAACCTATAGCCTTTATTCAAGAAGTGGGAGAGAAAAACTGGTGGACTCGCCCTACCCCATTACCCGCTAATATTCATTTATTTGAACGCTTTGAAGATGTCGACTTAAATCATTTTAAAGCCTTATTGTGGGTTACCCATAAACCAATTTCAGATGAAACATGGCATCAACTGGAAGAAAGACTCGTTGTTTATCGACCTAAAATATGAAAGTTGTACTAGGCCTTGGTTGCGACCGTAATACGCCCTTACAAACACTAGAAGATGTTATTGATCTAGCTTTAGCCTCCATTAATCTAAACAGGCATTCAATACAACAACTGGCGACAATAGACAAAAAAAATGATGAACTAGCAATACTACAGCTAGCGGAGATCCATCAATGGCCTTTAAACTTTTATACCGCAGAACAATTAGCTCAAGTTGAGGTCCCCAGTCCATCTGCCGTTGTTTTAAAATATATGGGAACACCTTCTGTTTCTGAAGCAGCTGCGATATTAACCGCTAAAACTGATATGCAAGACTTATTAGTTGAAAAATTTAAACACCGTGGAAGTGATGGTAAAAATGCCACCGTTTCTATTGTAAAAATCATCTAACAATTTCGTAGAGGAATCATTACCCCCTACCTACACCTATAATAAATACCAAAAAATCATGAGTGGAAAAATATTCTTAGTGGGTTTCGGCCCAGGTGCCGAAGAGCACATGTCCTTTAGAGCAAAAAGTGCAATTGCCGAATCTGACGTAGTGATAGGTTATACAACCTATATCAAACTCGTTAAAGACCTACTTGATGGCAAAGAAGTGGTCAGAAAAGGTATGACTGAAGAAATAGACCGTTGCATTGAAGCTTACGAGCAAGCAAAATTAGGTAAAAAAGTATCCCTTATTTCTTCAGGTGATATTGGCGTTTATGGAATGGCAGGCCCGACTTACGAAGTATTACTTAAAGCTGGCTGGACACCTGATAATGAGATAACGGTAGAAATAATACCTGGCAGCACGGCACTATCAGCTTGTGCATCATTAGTAGGCGCACCTTTAACGCATGATTTTTGCTCCATTTCTCTGTCTGATTTATTAACTCCCTGGCCAACCATTGCCCGTCGCTTAGAAGCCGTAGCACTATCAGATTTTGTGGTTGCTCTATATAACCCTAAAAGTGGCCGGCGTACACAACAAATTGTTCAAGCGCAAAATATCTTATTAAAGCATCGAGACCCTGCAACTCCGGTTGCCATAGTCAAGTCTGCCTACCGCCGCAGACAAGCCATACAACTGGTTCGTCTGGATGAAATGGCAGATCAAGAAATTGGCATGCTGACCACTGTTTTAATCGGCAACTCCACAACGTATATAGATCAAGGTTTAATGATCACCCCCAGAGGTTATGCCAATAAATATGACAACTTAACCGGAGAAGCTAAAGCAGGTGAGCAGGCTGGTCGTTCATTAAGCATGGGATTAGAAGGCTGGAAATCATGTTTAAGAGAGTACCTAAAACAACACCCCGAACTCACATGGGAAAAAGCAGCTGACTATTTTAGCGTTCCTGTCGGTCAGGTGCTTTCAGCTTTAGCCCAAGCACCTGAAGAAAATGCTTTAGCTCATCAAGCTGCAATTGTTGATTTTGATGACCTACAAAAAGCACTTGATAGCAGTAAAAAATGGGGGCGCTTACGCGGTGTTGTTCGCACGGATTCAGGCGCTGTTGTTGAGTTGTTTTTGCACGGAGAAGATTTTAAACAAAAAACCGACTGGCTCAGTATTGAAAATGATGCCTTCCATTTGCATATTAACTGGAACAAAGTAAATTGTGCATATTTTGCCTGTCGTAAAGATAAATCATATGGTCTTCATTTTATCGATAAACATGACAACCTTGTATTTAGACTATTACTGACCAAACAAGAGGGTATATTTAACCCCACTCTTCTGGAAACATTCCAAAACAACTGGCAAGATCTTGGAAAAAGTGAGGAAATAATCAATGACTGAAGTTATAAAACCTAAAATGATGGACTACCATCGCCACCTTTTGGTTTGTGTAGGCGATAGGTGTACCGAAAATGGTGAAGGGCAAACGCTTTATGATCTACTAAAAGTTAAACTAAAAACAGCAGGACTAGATAAAGGCGAGTTAAGAGTTAAGAAAACACGTGCAACCTGTTTTGGAACTTGTAGATCAGGCCCTTTATTATGCGTACAACCCGATGGCATTTGGTATTACGATATTACCAGTGAGAAATTAGATAGGATTATTGCCGAGCACTTTTTACAAAACAAACCTGTGCTTGAATATGTCCACCACCAAGTAGAATAGACAGTTATTACGTGGCAAACTTTAACACCCATTTATTTATTGCTACAGCAGGCAGCAGTGTTGCTGCCTTTTATCTTGTTGAGAAGCAATTCGTTGACTTGATTAATACGCCTTGGCTTATTTTAATGGGTGCTATCGGCGGCCTGTTGCCCGATATTGATTCAGATAACACCAAACAAGTAAAAATAGTTTTCCTGTTGCTAGCCATTTTTTGTACCTTTAGCTTGCTTTCGGGGAATAACGTCTTACACAATGAGACGGGTTGGTTACTCCCAACCAACCTTACAACCTGTAAATCAGTCGGAGCAATCCTAGCCAAGTTGATGACTACATTAGTGGGAAAATGTATTCCCTACACCCTGCTATTACTTGGAATTGGTACATTTATTACTGTACGTTATCTACTACTCTACCTGTTTAAAAAACTAACCTCACACAGGGGCGTATTTCATTCATTATTGGCGGCACTATTTTTTACAGTACTAACTACTAATATCAGTTTCCATCTATTTCAATACACAAACCTCTTCGCCTGGCTAAGTGGCATTTTTATCGGTTTAGGCTTTATCATTCACTTACTGCTGGATGAAATCTATAGTGTCGACCTATCTAATACAAAACTAAAAAGGTCTTTTGGGACTGCACTCAAACTTTATAATTACAAAAATGGCTATGCATCAATGCTGATGTTTATATGCTTGCTAGCTTTATACAGCCTTACCCCAGTATTACATCCATCATTCTTGAATATATATTACTAAGGAACGTACACGAAACAAATTCAGATCGATGTTGTTTATTCAATATGAAAAAAAGAAATAACTTTGTCTAATTCCCTTGCCTGTTGATTCATTGAAGCAGTAGAACTGGCAGTTTGCTCCACCAAAGAAACATTTTTCTGGGTTATTTGATCCATTTGTGTAACAGCAATATTAATTTGTTCGATTGCAGTAGACTGTTGGTCACTGGCCACCGCGATTTCTTCAGTAATTTTGTTGACTTGTTTAATAGCGGCAACAATATTATTTAGTACATTACCCGATTGGTTTACCCATTGCGTGCCTTCATCAATTTTTAAGGTACTTTCCTTAATTAAGACCTTTATTTCTCTTGCTGCTTTCGCGCTGCGATTGGCTAGATTTCTGACTTCTGTAGCGACAACAGCAAAGCCTCGCCCTTGATCGCCTGCTCTGGCAGCTTCGACAGATGCATTAAGTGCCAATAAATTAGTCTGAAAAGCAATTTCATTAATTACGTTGATAATATTAGAAATATTGTCACTACTATCATTGATCGCTTCCATGGAACTAATGGCACGGTTGACGACATTACCACCATTAGCAGCCAGTTCACAGGCATTAGCCACTAAAATATTAGCATGCTGGACACTTTCAGCATTCATTTTAACAGTTGATGTCAGCTCTTCTATAGTAGCGGCTGTTTCCTGCAGGGATGCTGCTTGCGATTGAGTACGTTGACTCAGGTCGCTGGTTCCAGCGGCCATTTCACTGGCTACCGTTTGTACGGAGCCAGCACCCGATTTTATTTTAGTAAGTACTTCACCCAATTTTTCTACCGTGGCATTAGCATCCTGTTGTAATGTTTCAAAGGCACCTTGATAGTTAGCATCAATGGTTTCGCTAATATTACCAGATGAAATTGCAGAAAAAACTCGAGTAACATCTTTAATAACCCGTTGATTAATATCAATTAATTCATTGGTAGCCAAGCCCAGCTTCTGGAAGAAATCGTTTTTTCCAGCAAGTGATATTCGTGGTTCCAGATCACCTTGCTTGGCTTTTTCTACAATAGACTGGATTTCATTTTCCACAGACACTTCCTGTGTACGGTCTGTCCATTCGGCGGCTATACCCAATTTTCCTTGTTTATCATCAATTACCGGACTAGCATTGATTTTAAATATTTTGTCACCAACCGTTATCTCTGTGCTAAATGTTGTAGTTAGTTGATCAAGAATTTGGCGCTGATATTCTGGGTTGTTATGAAATTGATCAATATTGGATCCTACTAAGGCATCCGCATCAAAGCTAGGTATTTGTTTTTGTATTGATCGTTCGCTATCATGAAATAATTTAACTGCTGTTTTATTCATATAGATAATTTTATAATTTGTATCCGTTACTAAGACACTGGTAGATACATTATCAAGCGCACACTTTAACCGACCTGTTTCAATGGCAGTCGCTCTTTCACTCTCCATCATTTTCTTTAATTTATGCTGCATTGCCAGCATGGCAGCATAAATACCTGCTGGCTGCCCAGTACTTTGTTCCGCCTTGTAGTCTAGGTTGCCTGCAGCAATCTGGTCGGCAAGTTGTACCAGAATAATAGGCTCGTTACCTAAAGATTTACGGATATTTAGTAACACCCAGATTGCCAGCGAAAAAATGATAGCAATTAAAAAATATCCACCGACTAAAACCCAACTAAGTTCAAGTAACGCACTATTCTGTTGAACCGATACCATGCCTACTCGCAGGCGTACTCGTTTCATTAATTGATCTACTTGACCGGAAATTTCTTCAGCAGTCTGATCAAAAGCAGCCATGGTTAGGTTACCTGCTTCAGGGCCACCATTTACATAGGCTCGAGCCATTTCCTGACCGGTTTGATAATAGGCATCAAAAACAGGGCGTATTTGCTGATATTCGGAGTTATTTTGGGGGTCCAGTTGAGCGAGTTCAGTTAATAAAGTGTAGACTCGCTGGGCATTTTCTTCAGCTTGTTGGAAACCGTCATCGAGCCCATTTAGCCCACGGGTGGCACTGATATCAGTCAGCCATTGCTGTACTTGTACTACTGCTAATTTTAAACTATGTGCCTTATCCAGAATAGGAACTTCTACTTCTGTAAAAGCCTTAGTCACGGCAGAAACACTACTTATTTCGCTATAAATACTCACAATTTCTGCACTGAGTATTATAATGCAAGCAATGCTTAGTCCGAGAATAGTATTTTTAATGGTTAATTTCATTATTGTTAAACCTAACTGTTATTAAAAAAATACATTTTTATGGGCTGACGGTGTATTTTATTGTGATTAAAAAGGGCTTTGTATCATTTAGGCTCTTTGATCAAACCTTAGAATCATCCATTTTCTTTAACTGTTGAATAGAATTTTCAATTTCAGAAACTGTATCTATTTGTTCCTGGTTGAGATTTTGTATACTTTTCATTGTTTTTAATTGCTGTTCTATATGGGTATAACTTTGCTGGCGTTTTTGTCGTTGCGTAGTTAACTCTCGTATCATGACACTAAATGACTGAGCCAGATCCTGTAATTGGTCATGCTTTCTGAGTGGGGTAATTACATCAAAGCTCCCCTTTGCAACTTGCTCGCAAATCTTTTCAAAACGGTAAAGTGGTCCAGCAATTTTGTGCGAAATATAGAGCACAACAAAGATGGTTGGGATACCTGCTAAAATAATTGCTACAAAATTACCAATCAAAATAGATAAACCAAGACGTTCCCAAGTATTAGTAATATTAATATGTGCTGCTTGGCTTTGCGATTGCAAATCACCACTGATCAGCCAGTAAATAATGCCGGCGGAACATAGTCCAAAAAGAACAATCATAAGCAAAACCAAGATAATAAAACGCCCTTGAAATGCTTTTTTAATAAATACAGTACGACGTTTAAAGTGTTTGTTGTCAGGCATGATAGAAACCTATTGAGAAGAATGATGACAGGTAAGGCAAAGTTCACCGTTTACATTTTTACGGCGAAGCAAAAAACTTTTATGCAAGTGCTCAGAGCCCAGCAACACATCCATAAAGCTATAACTCGCATGCGGTTTTTCACTATGTAAGTTTCCATGCGTATAATGGCAGGTTAGACAGGTGATTTTATTATCATTATCTAGAGGCAGGTCTGCTGGTACCGAAAAATCTAGACTTATACCCACTTGATGCCCATTTTCATTGTTGTGGCACTCCGTACACATGTGAATACCATCCTGTTTGAAATTCTTTGCCTGCGGCAGAATATAACGAGTATTAATTGTTGGGGTAACTTCAGGCGCTATGAGATGGCAAGATTCACACTCTGGTTTACTTTGCAGAATATGAGGGTTATTTTCCGCAATAACTTTTGTACTGAGTCCAGCTAATAAACAAACCACCCAAAACAAACACGATAATTGATGTTTTTTTACTATCATTAGAAAGCCACTACTAATTGTACAGTTCCTAACTGATCTTCAAAATCGGGTTCGGCACTTTTTGAATCCAGAGTATCAGTATATTCGAATTTTAATTGTAGATAATTATTCATGCTGTAATTGAAACCAAGCGATATACGATTAATATCGTCTACAGTATAGCTGATAGTATCATCAGCCCCATCTATGACAACAGAAGCATCGGGGCGCCAGTTATCATAGCGAACATAGGCATGTATAGGGAAATGCACCAGGCCTTCCAGCTCGGTTATTAAGGTAAGGTGATAGGCTAATTGATTATTACGACCAAAATTAGTACCGTTTCCATCTATCAGGTCTTTACGTGAATCTAAAAAGGCCGCTTCACCAAGCAAATGAAATGCCCTGTAATTAAAGCCCATGTCGGCTGCATACACCGAACTCCGGATGTTTTGATTACCGTCCAGATCCGTTAAATAAGATATACCTAGCTCCAAAATAGAAGGAGAGTCGTGATGATGCAGGCGAAACTGATTATTACCTAACGATATACCGGCACGGCCACCAACAGACATCCCTTGGTCTTCATAAACTGAATTAGTCCAAAATACGGCATAGTTAAATACATCCCAGCTACCATAAAAACGTAAACCATCCCCATTAAAGCCTCCCTGTTGAATCCGCTCTGTTGTTAATGGTGCACTGACTGTAATTCTGTCTGGCGCTGCAAAGAATTGATAATCCGTTGAAAAAGGCAAATCAAATCGGCCGGCCTGAATATGAAAGCCCTGATTTGAAAATATTCGTCCACGAGCAGGGATGCTATCGTCAAACTGATGAAAATCAATCACTGCAACGCCAATTTCTGCATTATTGCCGTCCCATACTAGCGCTGAACTGACTGCAAAATGCCCACCGTAAGCATATTCCAGATCAATCTCGAAAGCACCCAGGTTAAAAGTCTGCTCGGCTTTATTTTGAGTACGAGCGCTCACATCAAAAAAACCGGTGATATCCAGCCCTTGCTGGGAGACGGCTTCGTGTAACTGAGAAACTTGCTCTGCAAGCTCAGTAACTAGCGTGTTTTCAGGTTTTACCCCATTATCAGTTATCTTTTTTTCATGCAATAATTCAATTGGGGCAGATGTTTTAGTCTGCAACATGTTTTCCAGTTTTTTAATTCTGGCTTCTAACTGAGCAATCTTTTGATCTTTCTCATTTGTTTTGGTTTGTAAAAGTTGTTCCAGTATTTCCCGAATGTGGTCATCATTATTTTCTGCAGCATGGCTTATAGTTGAGATCCACAACAACAATAGAACAGGTAAAAAACGATAACTGATGAATATTCGAATTTTTTGAAAAACTTGAAAACAATGCATAGCCTGCTAGCCTTAAGATTGTACAAAGTAAACGCAAGTTCACTGTGGTCAATTATTAATAGTAGTAGAAGACTTAAAAATTACAAATAGTGTTTTTTGAGTAAATAGTGACTTTATATTTCAGACTATTATTTGTTATACCTACTTTTCTATGAAAAATGAATGCTATATTTTAATTTGTCTAAATATTTTTCTTCTCTTCACAAAATTACCAAATTACAATGTCTTCTAAAATGCCTATTAGTTTTAAAACCCGAATTTATCTAG
>Ga0256840_1003323_pt1 | contig 13134 bp, 10 predicted proteins | sample 355202metaG_FD_185969 | JGI IMG/M metagenome (GOLD analysis project Ga0256840, IMG submission 185969) | Hydrothermal vent microbial communities from Mid Atlantic Ridge, Atlantic Ocean - 355-202 | ecosystem: Environmental > Aquatic > Marine > Hydrothermal vents | place: Atlantic Ocean: Mid...
AAATTTAGGGCGACTAGAGTCAACTCCATCATTAAACCATCGTGTTTTAGGGTGATTTAATGAGAGTCAATAGGTAAAAAATTTAAAAACTGGAAGATCGAGTATCAGTCATTGAGAAAGATAGGGATGAGGGAGGATCAAAAAACACCTTCCTCACCCTACTTAAAACTCAGTTAAAGATTAACTTTTTTCTGCTTCAGAAATGATTTTTAAAGATCTTTCTACAGCAGCATTAGCATCATCAGCCTTTGATTGCAACACATCCATATTGGCTTTTTCAAAGGCAATTTTTTCTTCTTTTTCTTGTTCAGGGGAAAAGTTTAGAAAGAAAGTTAGGAATGAAGCGACTATAACAACACAGCCGATAACAAAAAATACCTCATTCCACTCCATTGCACCTTTAAATAAAAAACCTGCAGCAACGGCACCAGCATTACCACCCGCACCAACAACACCCGAAACGGCACCTAAGGCTTTTTTATTAATAAAAGGAACCACAGAGTAAGTTGCACCTTCAGCCATTTGGGTAAATAAGGAGAAAATAATTAAAGTTGGAATAGCTAAGAATAATACACTCATTTGTGAAAATAACATCAGTGCTAAACCTTCACCCAGCAATACTATAAATAACCAATAAGAACGGCCTTTTAGTCCCCATAACGATGCACAGTTATCAGCAAAAATCCCTCCTAAAGTACGGGCAAAGATATTCATCAAACCAAAACAGGCTGCAATCATACCCGCTGTTACCATATCAACTTTAAAATAATCAAAGAAATAAAGGGCAGCAACGTTATTGACCGTTAATTCAATACCAAAACACGACCCATATATCAGGAAAAGTACCCAGACTCGGTAGTCTTTAAGTGCATTAAAGTACGACCCCGTGACGTGTTTCTTTTCAGGTAACATGCCTTTTTCACGTAAATCTTTAAAATTTCCATCGGGAGCATCTTGGGTTAGGAAAAAATAGGCAATACCGGTAAAGAAAATAACGGTACCTACTACAACCATTGAGGCACGCCAAGCTTCAGCATCTGTAAAACCAAAACCAATTACAAAAGCTGAGAACATTAGTGGCATAACAAGTTGAGTTACTCCACCTCCCAGGTTACCCCAGCCTGCACTGGTTGCATTCGCTTGTCCAACAACGTTAGGTGCAAACATCACAGAGGTATGATATTGGGTAATTACAAATGAAGCCCCAATAATACCGATTAGTAGTCTAAAAACAATAAAGCTTTCAAAGCTATCAGCTAAGCCAATACCTGCTACAGGTATTGCGCCAAATAAAAGTAGGTATGTATAAGCCAGCCGTGGCCCAATACGGTCACAAAGCCAGCCGATAAAAAAACGGGCAAAGACGGTTACAGCAACTGAAGCAATAATCGACCAACCCACTTGTTCTTTGGTGAGGTGCAGCTCTTCACGAATAACAACCATCATGGGAGCAATTCCAAACCAAGCAAAAAAAGCAGAAAAGAAGGCAAACCATGTCATGTGGAATGTTCTAATCTGCACCATACTGACTTTGAAGAAATTTCCCCAAAGGTTTGTTGCTTTATGTTGTAATTCCAATTTTCTTTCTCTCTCTTTAATTTAAAATCTCTTTTTATCAACTGGTGTTTGATGATGTTAAGTGGCGTAGCCTGCATTGAAAAAGGCGAACTACAGGCTCACATCCCAAAGATATCGATATTATTCTATGCGTGTTCCTTAATGATTCATTTTATGATGAGTTTTTTCTGGTGGTGTGGAAGTATCTCCAGAATACATTGCATCATTTTTTGCACCTGTAACATTTAAAATACCCCAAGCACCTCTATCAACACGCGCTAATGCATGGTCGACTAAAACGTAGTTTCCTGGGTAATCAACCTTAAACTCAACCATGGTTGCTCCACCAGCAGGAACCAAGGTTGTTTGTACGTTTTGTAATGGGTTACTTAAAGCCGCTTCGGGATATACTTTGTCAAAAATTTCACCAATAATATGAAATGAGCTTATTTTAGTGACGCCCGCGTTGCCAAAAAATATTCTTACCTTATCGCCTACTTTTGCCTGCAATTTATCCTTTCCAGTTAAAGCCCCCGTTTTCCATTAAATACAATATATTCAGGACGTTCATCAATCATTTTACGGCTATTAAATTTTTGAAAGCCTTTTTTACCAAGCCTTTGTTTAGTGTATAACTCACCTTGCATAACATAGAATTCATGGTCAACTTTTGATAAACCTTGCTTAGGCTCGACTAAGATCATGCCATACATACCATTTGCGATATGAGTTGCAGGGTTACCAGCAGCACAATGGTAAATATACAGTCCAGGCGTAGTGGCTTTGAATGTTAATGTTTTCATTTCTCCTGGTTCTACCTCTGTTACAGATTTTCCACCGCCAGGTCCGGTAACAGCATGTAAATCAATCGCATGACTATGACTGCTAGACTTATTATTGTATAAAGTCAATTCAACGGTATCATCTTCACGAACTCTTAAAAAAGGACCTGGAACCGTTTCATTAAAAGTCCAATAATGATAACGAATATTAGGTGCAATTTTAGAAATCACCTCAACTGCTTCAAGAACTAGTACTACTTTTTTAGGTTTATTTCTATTCAGTGGATTCGGTAAATCATCAGCCTTTTTACTAATATCGGCTACTTTTTTAAATTTAGAAATGTCTATATGCATTTCATGTTGATAATGATCACCTGGACCAAAGTTAGTCGTTATTTTTGATGAGTAAGAGTTTTTTCTGTGATGCTGGCTACTTTCATTAGCCAAACAATTATTAGTCAATGAGACAAATAGTAGGGTAAAGATATAAGGTAGATATTTTCTTGTTTTTATAATTTTTTTCAAAATGAATCTCCTGTCTTGAACGGTTAGGAATTCACACAAAATAATTTTTTCAATTTGAAAGAGGGGGGTAACAAAATCTTTTCAAATGCCTCTTTTAAAAATTAATGTTATTTAAAGTTTATTCCTTATAGTTTTGCTAAAAAAACCATTACAACTTCACTCTTAAGTGAATAAGAGTTAAATTACACTCGAAACTAGAGTGGTAGGGTGTGCTGAGGTAGGAAGTGCACCACACGTTAAATATACGCTTCGCACCTCAACATCTTATACTTTCCTGATTACCCATGAGCTTCAGCCATTTAAAAAAAGCCAACATTGCAACCCCGTCATTCCTGCATTCTCTTAGCAGGAATCTAGTTCACTGAAAATGGATCCCCGACAAAAGACCTCGGGGATGACGCGTGGCACAAGGGTTTATTCTTTTTCCATATGATTTGGCGGAAACTCATGGGTAATCAGGTATACTTTTGAATTTAATAAAATCCTAGTTCCTAAACGTTTAAATGTCTAATTTCAGCCATTTTGTCACCTGCAAGTTTCACCTGCTCAACTGACAATATTTTTTTTATTTGTGGAGCAAAATCTTCATCTTCACGAGTTAAATGATCTCTAAGTATTTTTTCAAAGGTTGTTGTTAAGTGTAGAAAATGATCAAAATTAGTAATACTTTCAGGGTGACTGAGTCGTGCTGATATGGCTGCCCATGAATCTTCAATCTCTTCGTGATCCATAATCAGCCGTTCTATCATGCCAATAATTAAACTTGATTGTTCAACTAATAAAGGAAAAAGAGCCTCTTCTTCATCTTTATGGTGTAAATTTGTTGCATGCGAATAATGGCAATACATATCCATGCATTGATTGGCTAACTGTTCAGTCATGCCCTGTTTTTTTATGTCTTCGGCCAACTTGACTAACTGCACACCTCTTGACAAAAAGTCTTGGTGATAGTCAGTTATAACTTGTAGCCCGCTAGAGAAATCTGTAGCTGGATCGGTAAATTTAAATTCCATATATTAATATATTGTAAGTTGGATGAGCGATATAACACCAAGGGTGGCAATCCGGCAGAGGTTTAAATGCTAAGGAACGTGCATGAAACAACTTCCCGATTTCTAACTTATTTTTTTGCTCCAGATGGAATGATCTCATTCGTTGCGTAGCTTACTATGCGCCTCATGAGATCATTCAACCCGAAACAAAAATCCTACGTTATAATTTCGGGAAGTTATTCCATACACGTTCCTAATGTTGGGTTATGCTATCGCCAACCCAACTTACATGTGACTGATGCCTATCTTTGTTTTACAAATTTAGTTCTAACAATTTGATAAGGTCTAAACATATAACCTAAGGGCATACTCCAGACATGAACCAAACGACTAAAAGGAAATAAGAAAAATACCGACATACCTAAAAACAAATGTAGTTTATAAATAAAACCAATTTCATCAAGGATGGAAGCATCTGCATTTAAGGATAAAGTCGCTTGTGCCCAATCAGCTAAAGCAATCATGGTTGAAGTATCGCCATTAAAAGCATGATAAATAGACACTGGGATAGTTAATAAACCAATACCCAAAGTGACTAAAATCCAATTAAGAATAAACAAATCCATAAAACGGCTGTTTGCTCTTACTCGTGGGTGAAACATACGACGTTTCCATAAAATAACACCGCCCATCATACATAAAGAGCCAAAAGCGGCACCAGCAGAAATAGCTACAACTTGATGCATCATATCTGATACGCCCATGGATAAAAACCATGAGTGTGGGGTGACTAAGCCCGCAAAATGCCCCATAAATAAAGCTAATACGCCAATATGAAATAGAATACTGCCTTTTTGCAGTTGTTCTTTTTCAAATATTTGACTGGAATCTGCTTTCCAAGTGTATTGCTCTCTATCAAAACGAATCAAACTGCCTACAAAAAATGTAGTCAGGGCGATATAGGGATATACCCCAAAAACTAAATTACTTAAGTTCATAATAAGTCCTATGCTGCAATATCTTCAACATGTCCGTGACGTGCCACCATTCTTACCAGTGGAGCGTATGGACTTTCATTTTTTTCAAGATTACTGGCGATGATATCAGCGGCTTGTGATGTTTGTTGCAAAAATGCAAGCGCACTTGGTTGATCATCCATAGTGGAAACATATTCCAGAATCAGCGGTAGATAATCAGGCAATTCACCGCTACCAATTTCAAACCCAGTCTTTTTATAAACCTCAGTCAGTTCAATTAGGGCCGGGCCTCTATCTCGGTCTTGCTCATCAAATAAATGATAAGTTAGATAAAGTGAGTTTTCAGCTGTCAAATCAAAATTATTAACATATTCTGCCTGGAGTTTTGTTAAAGATAGGCCAGATGCCCAGAGGGTAAACCCACTGAGAATCTTTTTATCTTCGACCCCAAGATCTGACAGCTCATTAATGAGTTGATTCATTTCATCCCAATGAGCTGTTAAATCTTTAGTAGGGTATTCCAGTAAAATGGAAAGTACCTTGTAGACTTGCGTCATGCTTTCTCCCCATCAGAGCGCTTGGCTGCTGGGTGGTAACGTACAAACTCTAAATTATCAGCAGTTTTCTTGCGTTTGTCAGGGAATAACGATGCATTCTCACTGATACTACAACCATCATTACCAAAGCTAAAACCATTTTGACCTTGGAATGAATGGAAATCTTCCTGACGTAATTCTTCATGACTTGTTGGAATCACAAAACGGTCTTCATGGTTTGCAATCGCCATATAACGATACATATCATTAACCTGATCTTCAGTTAAACCAACCTCTTCCAATACCGCTAAATCAGTTATACCTTCAACATTTTTTGAACGGTAAAAACTACGCATAGCAATCATACGTTTTAAAGCGGCTACGATAGGTTTCTCATCACCTGCAGTAAACATATTTGCCAAATATTTCATTGGTAAACGCAGGGTTTCTATACTTGGAATTGCACCGTCAGCCATAGTAGAAAGGTTACCTTGGTCAATTTGTGATTGCACAGGTGACAGAGGTGGCACATACCAAACCATGGGTAGAGTACGGAACTCAGGATGTAATGGAAACGCGACTTTCCAGTCCACTATTAATTTACGAATCGGCGATTTACGTGCTGCATCCATCCATGATTCAGGAATACCATCTTCTTTAGCCTGTTTAATGACTTCTGGGTCATTAGGATCAAGGAATAAATCAAGTTGTGCTTGGTATAAATCTTGGTCGTTTTCTACAGAAGCTAACTCTTCAATACGATCAGCATCATAAAGCATTATTCCGTTATAACGAATACGACCCACACAAGACTCAGAACATACAGTCGGCAAGCCAGACTCTACACGTGGGTAACAACCCGTACATTTTTCAGCTTTGCCTGATTCCCAGTTGTAGAACATTTTCTTGTATGGGCAGGCACTGATACACATACGCCAGCTACGACATTTGTCTTGATCAACCAACACAATACCGTCTTCTTCACGTTTGTATAAAGAACCAGAAGGACAAGCGGCAACACAAGCTGGATTCACACAGTGGTTACACATGCGAGGCAAATACATCATGAAAGTTTGTTCAAACTCACCATATATTTGTTTTTCCATTTCACTAAAGTTGACATCAACACTACGGTGTTTAAATTTGCCACCCAGATCATCTTCCCAGTTTGGACCCCACTCAATTTTTTCCATCCGTGAGCCATCAATCAGAGATCGAGGTCTAGCCGTTGGAGTGGCTTCAACTAACTCACTATTTTGTAAAGTGGCATAGTCATAAGTAAAGGGTTCGTAATAATCATCAATGGTTGGCATGTTGGGGTTCATAAAAATATTCTTTAGAATATTTCTACGACTCCCAGACTTTAATTGCAGTTTGCCATTTTCAAGAACCCAGCCACCATTCCACATTTCCTGATCTTCCCAGTTTTTAGGGTAACCAATACCAGGTTTTGTTTCGACATTATTGAACCAAGCGTATTCAACCCCTTTACGGTTGGTCCAGACATTTTTACAAGTCACTGAACAAGTGTGGCAACCGATACATTTATCGAGATTCATTACCAGTGAAAAATTTGCTCTTACTTTCATTGTTTATTTCTCCGACTCATCAGTGCAAACGTAAGGTGCTTGCGGCACACCTTCAGGGTTCAGTTGTGCTTCTTTTTCAGCCGTTAAAGGCTCTTCTAGCCACTGAATATCTTGATCATCTAATCTATGCAAGATGACATATTCATCACGTTGTGAACCGACTGTTCCATAATAGTTAAAGCCATAACTTAACTGAGCATAACCGCCAATCATATGGGTTGGTTTAACCGTTACACGGGTCACACTGTTTAAAATACCACCCCGTTTACCTGTAGTATTAGAGCCTGGTACGTTAATGTGTTTTTCCTGTGCGTGGTACATCATTGCCATACCATCAGGAATACGTTGACTGACAACCACTCGGGCAATTGTTGCACCATTAATATTAAGCGCTTCGATCCAGTCGTTATCTTCCAGACCAATTTTTTCAGCATCAGTTTCAGATACCCAAAGATGAGGGCCACCACGCGATAAAGTTAGCATGCGATGGTTATCATGGTAGGTACTATGAATACCCCATTTACCATGTGGTGTAATCCAGTTCAGTTTTAGATGAGGTTTATCACCAATTTTTTCCATCATTTCTTTGGTTGATAACATATCAACCGCAGGTTTATAAGTGCAGAAAGCTTCACCAAAATCACGCATCCATTGGTGATCCTGATAGAACTGAGCACGCCCTGTTAAAGTACGGAAAGGGATATGTTCATGGATATTGGTGTAACAGGCGTTATAACTTACTTTTTCGGATTCAATACCACTCCAGGTGGGTGCAGTAATAATCTTTTTAGGTTGTGCTTTAATGTCACGGAAAGTGATTTTTTCATCTTCACGTGGTAAAGCTAGGTGAGTATGGTCTACACCTGTTTTCTTACCTAATGCTTTCCATGATCTAACAGCCACTTCACCATTGGTTTCTGGAGCTAATGCAAGAATGGTTTCACAAACACTAATATCATCTTCTAAAGATGGCATACCTTTAGAGATACCTTCATCTTTAATGGTGTAATTAATGGCTTTTAGGTGTTCATATTCTTTTTCTGTATCCCAGTCAATCCCTTTAATATTATTACCTTGTTTAGGTAATAAAGGGCCTAAAGCTGTATATTTTTTGTATGTATTAGCAAAATCGCGTTCTACTACTTTTAATACAGGCATTGTTTTACCTGGAATAGGCTCACATTCCCCACGTTTCCAATCTTTAACATCCATTGCTTGAGCAAGCTCTGCAGGGGTGTCATGTAGAAGTGGTAAAGCCACTACATCTTTTTGAATACCTAAATGCTTCTCAGCTAATTCCGAGAATGATTTAGACAGCGTTTTAAAGATTTGCCAATCAGAACGTGACTCCCAACCTGGATCAACAGCTTGTGTCAATGGATGGATGAAAGGATGCATATCAGTGGTATTTAAATCATTTTTCTCATACCAAGTTGCAGTCGGTAAAACAATATCAGAATAAGCACCTGTTGAATTTAAACGGAAGTTAATATCAACCATTAAGTCCAATTTAGCAATCGGAGCATCTTTATGCCATTTGATTTCCTGACCTTCCGCTTCTGGAAGTACATCTTGCATCACACCATTTTGTGCGCCTAGCAAATGTTTAAGGAAATACTCATGGCCTTTAGCACTGCAACCAATCAGGTTGGCACGCCAAACAAATAAATTACGTGGGTGATTTTCAGGAGCATCAATATCTTCCGCAGCAAATTTAATATCACCAGATTTTAATTGCTCAACTAAATAATCAGATACGCCTTTCTCATCGGTTGCACCTGCAGCTTCAGCATCTTTAACAATATCTAATGGGTTCTTGTTAAAGTGAGGGGCAGAAGGCAACCAACCTAAACGTTGAGAGACTACGTTGTAATCAGCTAAGTTATGCCCTTTATAAGCATCGGAAGCTGTTGATGCTAATAAAGCATCAGCTTCTAGTTTTTCATAGCGCCATTGGTCAGTATGAAAGTAGAAGTAAGTTGTGCCGTTCATATGGCGGGGTGGTTTTTGCCAATCTAAAGCAAAGGCAACCGGCGCCCATCCTGCTTGGGGACGTAGTTTTTCTTGTCCAACATAATGACACCAACCACCACCACTTTGACCAATACAACCACACATGTGCAGTAGGTTCATAATGGCACGGTAGTGCATATCATTGTGATACCAGTGATTTAAACCAGCACCCAGGATAACCATTGATTTACCCATGGTTTTCGATGCATTATCAGCAAATTCACGACCACTACGGATAATATCAGCTTGCTTCACGCCAGTGATATTTTCAGCCCAAGCGGGTGTATTGGGAATGCTTGCGTCATCATATCCAGAAGCAATACTACCGCCTAAACCACGATCTAAACCGTATTGAGCAAGCTGTAAGTCAAACACAGTGGCAACTAATACTTCTTTACCATTTAAAGTGACTTTTTTAACCGGCACGTTACGCTTCATGGGAACATCAATACCTGATTGAAAATCAGGCATTAATACTTCAACCACATCATCTTTATCAAAAATAAGACTTAAACGAGGTTTAGTGTTTCTTCTTCCTTTCTTAGAAACTAGATTCCATTTACCTTCTTCGCCCCAACGGAAACCAATTGAGCCATTTGGAGCAATAATATCGCCTGTTTTTTCATCAACAACCACTGTTTTCCAATCTGGGTTATTTTCTTCACCCAGAGAGTTATCAAAATCAGCAGCACGAACAAAGCGACCATTAACATAAGATCCATCATGTTCATCTAATATAACCAACATAGGCATATCAGTATAAGTACGAGCATATTCTTCAAAATAAGCATCTTGATTATCAATGAAGAATTCTTTTAAGGCAACGTGCCCCATAGCTAAAAAGATTGCTGCATCTGTCCCTTGTTTAGCGGGCATCCAAAGATCAGCAAATTTAACGTATTCAGCATAATCTGGGGAAATAGCAACGACTTTTGCACCCTTATAGCGAACTTCAGCATAGAAATGTGCATCAGGTGTTCGGGTCATCGGCAGGTTAGAGCCTGCAACCACAATATAGGTAGAGTTATACCAGTCAGCCGATTCTGGTACGTCGGTTTGCTCGCCCCAAGTTTGAGGTGAGGCGGGTGGTAAATCACAATACCAATCATAAAAAGATAAAACAGTAGCGCCAATTAATGATAGGTAACGACTACCCGCCGCGTAACTAATCATTGACATAGCAGGAATAGGGGAGAACCCAGCTATTCTGTCAGGGCCGTGTGCCTTAATGGTGTAGATGTTTGAAGCTGCAATAATCTCTGAAACCTCTTCCCAGTCTACACGTACAAAACCACCTAAGCCACGAACGGCTGTGTACTTTTTACGTTTTTCAGGGTCTTCTTGAATAGCGGCCCATGCCTCTACAGGGTCTTTACCTGTTTCACGTTCCTCTCTATATAAAGAGACTAAACGCTCTCTAATTAAAGGGTGCTTAACACGTAAGGGGCTGTATAAATACCAAGAGAAGCTTGCACCACGAGGACAGCCTCGTGGCTCATGATTTGGCATATCTGGGCGGGTACGTGGATAGTCTGTCGCCTGCATTTCAAAAGCAACTAAACCATTCTTAACATGAATATTCCAAGAGCAACTACCGGTACAGTTTACACCGTGAGTAGAGCGAACTACTTTGTCGAAACGCCAACGGTTACGATAACCATCCTCCCATTGGCGGTCTTCATTAGTAACTATGCCATGACCACCAGAAAAGGTAGATTGGACTTTTTTGAAAAAGTTTAGACGGTCTAAAAAATGACTCATCGTGATTTTCTCCTGTTAATTTGGTTGTGTGGGGCGCAGGCTTTAGTCTCACTGCTATTAAGTTAGCGGGTTGGTTCATTGAGGTGCAGTGCTTTAGCTTGCTTTATTGCTAAACAGTATAGGCTAAAGCCAGCGCCTCAAACATCATTATGGGTTATAAAACTCACCATCTTTACGTAAATAAAACCACCAGTTTATCATGATACAAACTACATAAAAGGCTGCAAAACCCATTAAAGCAACTTCAGGGGTTGTTGCTTTAATTTGTTCACCAAATACTTTTGGAATATAAAAAGCACCATAAGCGGCTACCGCGGATGTCCACCCTAAAACAGGACCCACTTGCTCTTTAGGGAAAACCTGAGAAATAGTTCTAAAAGTAGAGCCGTTACCAATCCCTGTTGCTGCAAATAAAATTAAGAATAAAATTAAGAATGGAACAAAATACTCTTCAGGTGTTGCTGAAGCGTATGCAGCTTTCATATAGTAAGCAACACCACCCGCACTTAATACCATAACGAATGAACAAATATGAGTCACCCAAGCGCCCCCAAATTTATCAGCAATCATGCCGCCAATCGGACGAATTAAAGCACCAATAAAAGCACCCGTCCAAGCATACATTAAAGCACTTGGGCCGTTAGGGTTGACTATATCATGATTCATTACTCCGTCAACCATCATATGTTGATAGCCAAAAATAACTTTAATGGCTAATGGAAAGCAAGCTGCAAAGCCAATAAAAGAACCAAAAGTCATGGTATAGATAATACTCATCACCCAAGTATGTTTATTATCAAAAATTTTATATTGACGACCTAAACTTTCACCTATTTGTCCGGGAATAATCTTTAATAAAGAAACAGTCAATGCAATAACGATAAATAAAGCAATTTCCTTAGGGACTTGAAAACCAGATCCGTGCACAGACTCTGGTAGCATTAACCATAGACCAAAAATAGCACTAATAAAACCAATTAATAGCATGAAACTAATCATACTAAAACTAACGATGGGGTTTTGCGCTATGGGTGAAACATGCTCAGTCCGAATATTATTCATCCCAAACCAGGCAGCAAAAGCTAGCGGAACGAGAAATAATAACCAGATAAACCCTGCATTTTGCAAGTAAGTTTCTGTGCCCGCAGGGATTTTACCTACTAGTGTTCCTGAAGTTGCTTCAAGAATCATAGGTTCGCCACCCATGGCACCAAAAAGACCAAAGGTCATAGAAAGTGGAATAAGGATTTGCATGGTAGTAACACCAAAGTTTCCTAAGCCTGCATTCAGTCCAAGAGCCAACCCCTGTACTTTTTTCGGAAAGAAAAAACTGATATTAGACATGGATGAAGCGAAATTACCACCACCAAAACCAGAGAGTAAAGCTAAAACCTGAAACACCCAAAAAGGTGTGTTCTTGTCTTGTAATGCAATCCCCGCACCTAATGCAGGAATTATTAATAATATAGTAGTAAAAAATATGGTGTTTCGGCCACCACACAAACGAATAAAGAAACTACTTGGAATACGTAGAGTGGCTCCCGTTAGACCAGCAATTGCCATTAAAGTGAACAATTGTGATTTTTCATAAGGAAAACCAAGGTTTAGCATTTGTACTGTAATAATTCCCCAGTATAACCACACCGCGAAACCATTTAATAAACTAGGAATAGAAATCCATAGATTACGATTGGCTATTTTTTTGCCTTCAGACTCCCAAAACGCTTCGTCTTCGACATCCCATTTTTGTAGATCAGACATGTTCACCCCTCTTTGATTATTTATAATAATTCTGCCATAAATTATACGCTTATTATTTTAATTAACCTAGAGGAAGTAAGGGATAAAGGGAGGAGAATTAGTACCATATTTGTTGTTAATCCATTTTTTTTTAGGTTACAATTCGCTATGGTTTTGATTTTTTAACCATGTTTTTTTTAATGTAATTTAAAGGTTCAAAAATGGCACAATATAAATGTAAAACTTGCGGACATATCTATGATGAAGCTGTAGGTGACCCTAAAAGTGGAATTCCTGCTGGTACTGCTTGGGCAGATGTTTCTGATGATTGGGAATGTCCAAAATGTGGTGCTGCAAAAGTGATGTTTAAGAAAATTATTGGTAGTTAGCTCTTAAACTTGGCCAAGGATGGCTTTCTATATTGACCTATAAATATGAGTCTTGGGTAATTATTCACCCAACAACCCCGCATTAATTAATCCCCCTCTTTTTCCTTTAGACAAAAGCATTATTTAATTAAACCATACGCTGGTTAGGTAGTGGGTTAAATGTGTGTAATATAAAAATAATAGAATAAGAAAGCAATTTGTAGCATTATACTTTCATGAAATATTATCAAGAAATAACCTGTCCTAACTGTAAGAATAACAACCTAATGAAAT
>Ga0256840_1003324_pt1 | contig 13134 bp, 12 predicted proteins | sample 355202metaG_FD_185969 | JGI IMG/M metagenome (GOLD analysis project Ga0256840, IMG submission 185969) | Hydrothermal vent microbial communities from Mid Atlantic Ridge, Atlantic Ocean - 355-202 | ecosystem: Environmental > Aquatic > Marine > Hydrothermal vents | place: Atlantic Ocean: Mid...
ACCCATAAATTGTGAGTAAGACATACCATTAACTCTTGCTCCTGCATTGATACGTTGTATCCATAAAGAACGGAAGTTTCTTTTGTTTTGCTTACGGTCACGGTACGCGTATAACATCGCTTTTTCAACTGCATTCTTTGCAACTGTATAAACATTTTTACGTCTTCCGAAATAACCTTTCGCTAATTTTAATATTTTTTTTCTACGAGCTCTTTTAGCTACTGAATTTACTGATCTTGGCATTTTGTTTTAATTTTTTGATGATAGGCAGTCCATTTGAACATTTTTTAGCACTAACACCTGGTTAATAATTTACCTTTTTTTACTATCTTAAATTAAGTTGTCTTTTAATACTTGGCTCATCAGCTTTATTAACTAATGCAGCATGTGTTAATTTTAACTTTCTTTTTTTGCTTTTTTTAGTCAGAATATGACTTTTAAAAGCGTGCTTTCTTTTAATTTTACCTGTACCGGTTATTTTAAACCTTTTCTTGGCACTGGATTTTGTTTTTAATTTTGGCATTTGTCTTTGTTTTTATTCGTTATTATATTCTTTATTTTGCTTTATTAGATTTTTTAGGTGCCATAAACATAATCATCTTTTTCCCTTGAAGACTTGGCATTTGTTCTACTTTACCGTATTCTTCTAAATCTTGTGCCAGTCTTAATAATAAAATTTGGCCTTGTTCTTTAAAAATAATAGATCTTCCTTTAAAAAAGACATATGCTTTTAATTTAGCACCTTCTTTTAAAAATTTTTCGGCATGTTTCTTTTTAAATTCATAATCATGCTCATCTGTATTTGGACCGAAACGAATTTCTTTTACAACAACTTTTTGCGTTTTGGCTTTTAATGCTTTCTCGCGTTTTTTCGTTTCGTAAAGAAACTTTTTATAATCCATTATCTTACAAACAGGAGGCTTGGCATTTGGTGAAATTTCCACCAAATCCAATTCTTGCTCTTCTGCCATTTTTTTGGCTTTTGAAATAGGGTAAACTCCTACTTCAATGTTATCTCCAACAAGACGTACCTCTGGTGTACGAATTATCTTATCGTTAATACGATGCTTGTCTTCTTTAATAACTCTTCTTGAAAAGTGTCTTCTTCTACGTATTGCTATGGCTTTAAATTTTTATAACTACAAAGTAGTTGGTTATGTATTAAAATTCTTTTAAATCTTTATTTACTTCTTCTTTAATGATTTTTGAAAATTCTTCAATTGTAAAACTTCCTAAATCTCCTTCTTTATGCTTTCTTACAGAAATTTTATTTTCCTTTTCTTCTTGTTCACCTACTATAATCATGTAAGGAATCTTCTGTAACTCAGCATCTCTAATTTTTTTCCCTATCTTTTCAGTTCTATCATCTATCAGGCCGCGAATTTCGGAATTTTCCAGCAAATTTAAAACTTTTTTCGCATAATTTTTATATTTGTCGCTTATTGGTAGTATAATCACCTGCTCAGGCATTAGCCAAAGTGGAAAATTTCCGCCTGTATGCTCTAATAAAATTGCAATAAAACGCTCCATAGAACCAAAAGGAGCTCTATGTATCATTACAGGTTTGTGTAATTGGTTATCACTTCCTTTATAAGATAGATCAAAACGTTCCGGTAAATTGTAATCTACTTGAATAGTACCTAATTGCCATTTACGACCTAATACATCTTTTACCATGAAGTCTAATTTAGGACCATAAAATGCAGCTTCACCGTATTCTACAACCGTATTTAAACCCTTTTCTTTTGCTGCACGCATAATGGCATTTTCGGCTTTTTCCCAATTTTCATCAGAACCTATATATTTTTCTTTATTATTAGGATCTCGTAATGAAATTTGTGCCGTAAAATCTTCAAAGCCCAGAGCTCCAAAAACATATAACACCAAATCAATCACTCCTTTAAACTCTTTGTCAAGTTGGTCTGGAGTACAAAAAATATGTGCATCATCTTGGGTAAAACATCGCACACGTGTTAAACCATGTAATTCGCCACTTTGTTCGTATCGATATACAGTACCAAATTCGGCAAATCGCTTTGGCAAGTCTTTATACGAATATGGTTTGGTGTTAAAAATTTCACAATGATGTGGGCAATTCATTGGTTTTAGCAAATATTCTTCACCTTCTTTTGGTGTTTTTATCGGCTGAAAACTATCTGCTCCGTATTTTTCGTAATGACCGGAAGTTACGTATAAATCTTTATGACCAATATGTGGTGTAATCACCATTTCGTAACCGGCTTTTTTCTGTGCTTTCTTTAAGAAGTTCTCTAATCTTTCGCGTAAAGCAGCTCCTTTTGGCAACCATAGAGGCAAACCTTGACCTACTTTATTGGAAAAAGTAAATAGTTCTAATTCTTTTCCTAATTTACGGTGATCTCTTTTTTTAGCTTCTTCTAAAAGATGTAAATACTCTTTTAATTCTTTTTGCTTTGGAAAAGAAATTCCATAAACACGTGTTAATTGCTTGTTTTTTTCATCGCCTCGCCAATATGCTCCGGCAACACTCATTATTTTTACGGCTTTTATTAAACCTGTATTTGGTATGTGACCTCCGCGACATAAATCGGTAAAATCGGCATGATCACAAAAAGTAATTGTACCATCTTCTAAATTTTCGATTAATTCTACCTTAAACGGATTGTTTTTCTCTTTATAATATGCTAAAGCTTCAGATTTGGAAGCTTCTCGCATTTTAAATTCATTTTTCTGACGTGCAAATTCCAAAAATTTCTTTTCAATTTTATCAAAATCTTTTTCTGAAATTACGGCATCTCCAAAATCTACATCATAATAAAATCCGTTTTCAATTGCAGGACCAATAGTTAGTTTTGCATTAGGATAAAAATGTAAAATTGTTTGTGCTAAAACGTGAGCCGAAGAATGCCAAAAAGCTTTTTTACCCTCGTCATCTTTCCATGTGAATAAAACTAAGCTACCATCTTCTGTTAATGGTGTTGAGGTTTCAACTGTTTTTCCGTTAAAGGAAGCAGAAATTACATTTCTGGCAAAACCTTCACTAATGCTTTTAGCCACATCCAAAGGTGTGCTATTTTTTTCAACTGTCTTAACGGAACCGTCCGGCAAAGTAATTTTAATCATAATCCTATTAAAAATAAGATGCAAAGGTATGGATTTTTCAAGGAACTCATTTAAACTTTTTTAATTTCCTGTAAAAAAATTAAAAAATTAGGGTAACAAATTAAATCTATCTGTATTTATTTATGAAAAGGTGTGAAATTATCAAATTTAAAATCACCTTAAAAAGATAAAAATAAATTCAGTTACTCAAAAAAAAAGTACATTTAATCAAAAAAAATACATCATTAATGGAATTAACCTATTTAACACCAATTAAATTCACTACATTTGAAACGTGTGCCTTTAAGAAAAATTACACCTTTAAATTTAAATAAAATTTGTTGTTAGTTTGCCATGCAATTTGGTTATTTAGAACTCTATTGCATGGTTTTTAACTCCAAATAAAATCCAGAAAAATGAAATACATTAAAAATTCAAAAAAAATACTTTTACTTGCAATATTGCTATTAAGTATTTTAAGTTGCGACAAAAATGATGATCAACAAAATGATCCTCAAAACCCAACAGATGGTTTTACCATTAACAATACTTTTTACGAAACTCCAAATTGTTATATTGAATTTGATGAAGATAATCAAGATCAATTTAATTTGTTTTTCACTAACGGAAGAATGGCAGACAACCCTAGCTATCCTGATGGTAATACAGATGATTATCTGTTCTCTTTAAACACTACAAATTGGGTTTTTTATAATTTAACAGATGAGGAAAACCCTAGTATCGTAAACCCATATCCAAACATACAAACCGGAACCACATATATTGGTCATAACAGCGATTCAGTTGTATTATATGATGGTGTTATAAATTCATTTACTTCACCTTATATGTTAAATGGAACAGAGTTTGGTTATGGCGATGAAAATTTTGGAACGGTTTACAACGGAAATTTACCGGAAATCACCATAAACAGCTATAATTTTGACACAACAACTCAAACAGGCACCATAGATGTAGATTATACCTTTATCAATACGCAAGGTATTACAATTACCGGTCACTACACCGGAACAATTGGTGTTATCTTAGATTAAAACAATTAAAAATTAGATTATTATATGAAAAAACTAAAAAACTTACTGCCAATTGCTTTCTTATTTTTAAGTTTCCTCTTTATTATAACAAGCTGCGATAACGATAGCAGTCCGTCACCAAATGACAACCAATGTAATTACCAAGGATTCTCATATTTAGATACGAGTAATAATACACAAATATTAATTCCGGAAGCCAATTTAAATACCCAATTTTTCCCTAATGCAAATAACGGACCTTACGGAGCTCCTGGAGTAGAAATTGCCGGAACCGCACCAAATGGTGATTTTGTGTTCTTCTCAACTAATGTTATCACAGAGGGAAGTAGTGGAACTGCAAATGAATTTAGAATTAATGGCGAACAAATTCCCGGTAATATTGTTGTAACATGTCAAAGAGCCGGAACAGCTGTTGGTGACGAATTTAGATACGACATTCAAATATCCGGTTATGAAACTGAATTTTGCGTCATAATCGACGAAGTACTTTAATCATTTAAAAAAATAATATCATGAAAAAATTAAAAAACTTATTACCAATTGCTTTCTTTTTTTTAAGCATCCTTTTTATTGGAACAAGCTGTGACAACGACAGTAATCCCACACCAAATGACAACCAATGTAATTATCAGGGCTTAACATACCTAGACAATAGTGGCAACATTATTACGCAAATACCTGAAAATAATTTAACGACAGATTATTTTACTTCCGGAGCTAATGTTGAGATTTGGGATAACACAAATCCCGGCGATACTTTTATTGTTACAAATGCCGTTACCGTTGGTGCTGTGGATAATAGTCCGCAAATCAAAATAAATAACGCAAATTTAACGGGTGTAGTTACTTGTCAAAGGGCAGAAAACAATACTGTTGGTGATGAATTGCGATTAGATATCGTAATTACCGGTGGTGCAGAAGCTGAATTATGTGTCGTTATAGATTCTGTAAATTAAAAATCAATGCATCCTGAACTTTTCCATATTGATTTTTTAGGTTTGCATCAAACCATTTATACCTACGGCTTTTTAATTGCCGTAGGTACTTTGGTTGCAAGTTTATACACCAAATGGCGAGCTAAAAAAGAATTGGGTATTGTAGAATTGTCTAACAATTTCTTTTACCTCATCTTTATTGCCGGTTTTATAGGTGGAAAACTGTTTTTCTATCTAGAAAATCCCTCCAAATATTTAAACAATCCTAAATTACTATTGGATAATTTTTCCGGTGGATTTGTATTTTACGGTTCATTTATTACGATAATTCCGGTTTTAATTTGGTATTTAAAAAAACATAAAATTCCGGTTTTACAAATGTTGGATATTTTAGCTATTACCACATTAATAGTACATGGTATAGGTAGATTAGGTTGTTTTTTTGGCGGTTGTTGTTACGGAAAACCAACCAATGCTTTTACAGGAATTGCCTTTCCAAAAACACATGGTACAAAAGTGCATCCTTCGCAATTATACGAAATTACAGCATTGCTAATTATTATGGCAATCTTGCTTTATATTAAGAAAAAACAACAATTTAAAGGACAATTATTTTTACTCTACATTGTATTCTATGCTATTGCCAGAAGTATTTTAGAACTTTTTAGAGGTGATAAACGTGGATTTATAATTGATAACTATTTGTCGCACTCGCAATTTATCGGAATGATATTTATTCTGATTGTCTTATTTCTTTATCAAAAAATTAAAAATAAAAAATTTACTTTATGAAAACACTAAAACACATTTTACCAATTACATTATTAATTATATCCATACTTTTTATCGGATCTAGTTGTAACGGAGATGACAATAATGACGAACCCGGAATTCAGCCTTGTGATCAACTAGGTTTACATTACGAATTAGATGGAGCTGCTGAAATTTATTTACCACAAACAACAGACAATATTAATATTGTATATCTAGATAGAAATACAGGTAATACTACCGGCGATTTTCTAATGGTACACCAACTAGGAAACGGATATGTCTTTCAGAGTTCGGCAACTGATGTTGACCAAACCTCATCACAATCAGATGCATCAGATTTGGCTAATAACGAAGGTGCTAAATTAGATATTGCAACACTTTGGTCTAATACCGATACGGTAACTATTGATTTTAAATGTACACAAATGCAAACCCAAGTAGGTGGTAATGTGCAATATATTTTTGAAGGCGATTATACCTCAGCCGGAACACAACATCACATAAAAGGAAAACTTTGTGTGAAAATTGACGAAATACGATAATTCCATTATATAAAAACAATTTTAAATTTAATCTTATGAAAACACTAAAAAACATTTTACCAATTACATTATTATTTGCTGCCGTTTTAGCCATTGGCTCAAGCTGTGGATCAAATGATGCTCCTTGCGAAAAACACACTTATTACCTGGATGCCGATGGCGATGGTTATGGCACAGACGAATACACCATTGAAGAATGCGAACCAAAAGATGGTTATGTAGCTCAAAACGGAGACTGTAACGACAATGATGCTGACATTCATCCGGGAGCTGATGAAAATCCAAATGATGGTATCGATAGCAATTGCGATGGGGAAGCCGAAACTACTATCAGATATATTGATGCCGACCTAGACGGATATGGCTCACAAGAAGAATCTGCTGCCGACGGCGTTTTTAACAATACCGATTGTGATGATACAAATCCGGCTATTAATCCCGGAGCAACCGAAATTGCAGGTAACGGAATCGATGAAAACTGTGATGGCGTTGCAGAATAAATTTCAAATTAAAACTTTTTAAAAATGACTATTTAACTATTAGATAGTCATTTTAACAATTTAAACCATATTTAATGAAAACACTAAAAAAAATACTACCAATTACTTTATTAATTATATCCATTATATTTATCGGCTCAAGCTGTAACGGAGATGATGGTCCAAAAAAAGACAAATGCGATTTTGCGATTTCGTATACCATAGATGGTGTAGAAGTTACGCATACAGAAAGTGTCGTTACTTCTGAAATCTGGCCTGGAGATAATTATCCTATAAACCGAAAAGTTTACGATATCTGGACGGATGAAACGCCAATGTTTAATTTTCATACCTCTGCCTCTGCCCAAGATGAAACTTCCGGACACGTAGGTAATTGGCAAAATGAAGTCGGAACAACTCTATTAAATAATGCTGTTGGACTAAAAAGTAACAATTTAACTTTTAAAATATTAAAAGAAGCTAATGATATAAATGATTTGGTGAAAATCAGCTTTTCGGGGACTACAACAGATGGAAAAGTAGTTGAAAATGGGTTAATTTGTACATATATTGATATAAAACATTAATAAATAAGGGTAACAAAATTAGTTTTAAGGGTATTTATAGAAAACAGTTAAAAAAACTTATAAATTATGAAAACTTTAAAACCAATTTTAATCGCTCTAACTATTCTTCTATTTTTGGGCTCTTGTGACAACAATGATGATACACAAAACACACCAAACGACGGATTTACCGTTAACAACACGTTTAACAGTACCGAAAACGCTTACATTGCAATAGACAATTTTGATAGAAACAATAATGGCAAACCCGATTATTACACTTTTTTCTTTACCGATGGCAGAATGACCGATACTTGGGGAGATCAAGGATTAGGTTATGCTCATAATTTCTCCACCAATATCACTAATTTGGTAAAATTACAAGTTTTTGAAGGTACAAGCAATCCTAATTTAACCAATACAATCACTTCCGGAGAAACATACACCGCTTCAACTACTTTAACAATCAGTCTTAATGGTTTTGGTGTAACCAATTCCGGTTTTGCAAAAGACTCATTTATCGCTTATAACTTACAAGCAGGAAGTCCTATTTTTGGTAATGAAAACGGATTTGACTTTACAAGTAATCCGTCTGAATTAATTGGTATTTGGCAATATCCCGACACTGCAATGCCACCAACAATTACCGTTAATGCCATTAATATAGATACCAATACACCTGCAAATAGTACCATAGATGTAGATTATATATTTACAGACATTAACGGCATACAAATAACCGGACATTACGAAGGTACTTTAGGAATCATTTTAGACTAAAATTAATATCTTAAATTTTCAATTATGAAAAATCTATATCTTTCAATAATGCTATTCTTTAGTTTTTTTAGCTATTCACAAAATTACGTAGGTCTATATGTAAATAATTTTAAAGATATTATAGGAAATCAGGTAGCTGAGACCGAATTATTAAGTTATGCCCAATCAAACGGATTTAACTACTTAATTCTATACAATTTAACTTATATACATAACAATATCTTTAATATTGATAATATTAACACATCACAACCATTAGCAAATTTTATATCTAACGCAAAAACTAATTACGGAATTTTACAAGTAGCCGCTGTAGGAGAAAAAAATAGTTCTTTTGATAAAATTAAAGTTTATAATGGCTTTTATCCTTCAAATCCTGAAAAACGTTTTGATGTTTTTAATTTAGAATTTGAATATTGGAGTGACTACAAAACACAACCAGGAGGATATTATTGTACAACATACCTACAACCGAATGGATTTACTTGCAGTAGAACAGGAGCTTTTAATTTTTATAATACTCAACTTATGATGATGTATTCTTACGGATTAGAAAATAACATTATAGCGGAAACTTATATAGGATACGTAGATCAAAATGAAGCCGACCAAATTGCTCAAAACACACATCGAATACTTATACACTATTACAGACAAAGTGATGTGTATAACAACGGAGATAGTATATATCAATATCCAAGTTCACAGCCTGACAGAGTAAATATGCTGGCTTTAAGTAATACTGTTACCATAATGCCTATATTTAGTGCCAGACCAAATCATATGTATAATTGGTTACTAGAACCTAATCCATTAACGCAACCATATGACACTTGGCAAAACGGACAAAATGGTTTTAACAATCAAACAGGAACTTGGGCAAATAATGTATCTCTTGATGGTTATGTATGGTACAGATATAGTGATTTATTACAAGTTTCACAAACATTAAATATGGAAAATTTTACAACAGTAGAAGAACCTTTTATTTATCTTAATGGAAAAACAAAAAAGCTAATATTTCGCAACATTTCTGAGAACGCCCATTTAGCTATTTTCAATTTATTAGGGCAAAAAGTAATAGGATTTAAAATTAAAAATAATCAAAACCTTTCGTCCTTTAAAAAAGGTATCTATATAGTGAAAATAATACTTGAAAATAATAAAATTTACACTAAAAAAATTATTTTAAAATAAACTATCATCAATTAATCAAACAAAACTAGCGGTTAATAGAAAAAACAGTACCGTTAATCTAATATACATTGTTTAAACTAATTAACGGTACTATTTTTACAAAGTAAAATCATTTTTTACATATAAGGGAAATTACAACATTAACTAACCTCTACTATTTTTCAAAAAAATTAGTTAATAGGAGTATGCCGAAAATCCTTGTTAAAGAGTAGGCGAAAAAATAAAATTAAAATGAAAACAAAATTATTACTACTTACATTATTTATTAGTGCAGTTACCTTTGCACAGAATATTTATGTCCCGGACGACAATTTTGAAAACTATCTGGAAACCCACGATGCCAATGGCAACACGGTTTCCATAGGCGACCCGATGAGTATGGGTAACGGCTTGCCATATGATAATTATATTAGCGCAGATCATATCATAGGTGTAACCCATTTAAATATCAGTGGCTTGTCTATTGCCGATATGACCGGTATAGAGGGGTTTACGGATTTGACGAACCTAGACTGCCATCATAACCAGATTGAAAGTTTGGTGTTAAATTCCAACACGGCTTTGACAGTATTGGATTGCTCGAGCAATTTGTTAACCAATTTGGACATTAGTCAAAATATAAATATGACTAATCTCAATTGTAGTACCAATTCGCTACCGTCTTTAAATGTTAACAATAACCTTGCCTTGACAGAGCTGTATTGTGATCATAATGTATTGAACAGCTTGGAACTCAAGTATAATACCGGCTTGACGATAGTACAATGCAATGATAACGAATTAAGCCTATTAAATTTAAAAAACGGCAATAACCCGGCAATCACCGTTTTTGATGCAACGGGCAATTCCAACCTGACCTGTATAGAAGTAGATGACCAGGCTTATAGTACGGTTAACTGGACAAACATAGACCCGCAAACCGGTTTTAACAACGATTGTACCAATCCGGAGACTTACGTGCCTGATGACAATTTTGAAAATTACCTAGAAACCAACGGAATGGGTAATGGTATTGCCAATGATGATTATGTGACTACAGCTAATATTAATGCGGTTACTAATTTAGATGTAAATTTTAAAAACATTTCGGATTTAACAGGAATTGAAGATTTTACGGTTTTACAAACTTTATCTTGTAACAATAACCAACTAACCACTTTGGATATCAGTCAAAATACCGCTTTGACAAACCTATATTGTAATTACAATCAATTAACTTCTTTAGCCTTCAGTCAAAATACGGCTTTGCAAACTTTGCAATGCATCCATAATCAATTATCTGCTTTGGATGTAAGCCAAAATACAGCTTTGGAGACATTATATTGTAGTCACAATCAACTAACTTCTTTGAATTTTAGTCAAAATGTAGTCTTGGATTTTTTGGATTGCAGTTATAATCAATTGACTGTATTAAATGTTTCAAACAACTCTTCATTAACATATATAGAGTGTTATAGCAATCAATTAAATACGTTAGATGTTAGTAATAATATTGCTTTGGAGTATTTATATTGTTCTTTGAATAATCTAATCACTTTGGATGTTAGCCAAAATACTGCATTAAAGGTCTTGGATTGTAATACGAATCAATTAAATACTATAGATGTTACTCAAAATATTAATTTGATTGAACTAAGATGTGCAGCAAACCAATTAACTTCTTTGGATGTAAGTCAAAATACAAGTCTAACAACTTTAGAATCTCATCAAAACCAATTAACCTCTTTGAATATAACTCAAAATATAGCTTTACAAGTTTTAAGTATCTTTACCAATCAATTAACTTCCTTGGATATCAGCCAAAATACGGTTTTACAAACATTACATTGCTATAACAATCAATTAACTTCCTTGGATGTCAGTCAAAATACGGCATTACAAACATTAAGATGTTACGACAATCAATTAACTGCTTTGGATCTCAGTCAAAATATAGCTTTGCTATATTTATTGTGTTACAATAATCAACTAATATCATTGAATGTAAAAAATGGATATAATACCAATATGAACAGTATTCATTTTAATGCTAGTAGTAACCCCAACCTCACCTGTATCGAAGTAGATGACCCGGCTTGGAGCACGACAAACTGGGGACTGATAGACCCGCAAACAAGTTTTAACCACAATTGTACCAATCCGGAAACCTACGTTCCCGATGACAATTTTGAAAACTACTTAGAAACCCACGATGCCAATGGTAATACCGTAGCGGTAGGAGACCCTAACAGTATGGGTAATGGTATCGCTAATGATGATTATGTAACTATGGCTAATATTAGTGGGGTTACTAATTTAGATGTCAATAACCAAAATATTTCTGATTTAACCGGTATAGAAGATTTTACGGCTTTGCAAGTGTTATCTTGTGACGATAACCAATTAACCGCTTTAGATGTTAGTCAAAACACAGCTTTGCAGCAGTTAAACTGTGTCTATAACCAATTAACCACTTTGGATGTATCAGGAACAACAGCTTTGCAACAGTTAAATTGTCAAGTCAACCAATTAACCACATTGGATGTTAGTCAAAACACGGCTTTGCAAGTTTTACTTTGTACCAATAACCAATTAACCACTTTGAATGTATCAGGAGCAACAGCTTTGCAAGACTTAAATTGCTACAATAACCAATTAACCGCTTTGGATGTCAATCAAAATACGAATTTGTATTACTTAGATTGTTCTGGCAATCAATTAACCGCTTTGGATGTTAGTCAAAACACGGCTTTGCAAGAGTTATATTGCAACGATAACCAATTAACCGCATTGGATGTTAATCAAAACACAGCTTTGCAGTGGTTATATTGCAACGATAACCAAATAACCGCTTTGGATGTTAGTCAAAATACGGCTTTGCAAGGGTTAAATTGCTACAATAACCAATTAATCGCTTTGGATGTATTAGGAGCAACAGCTTTGCAAGAGTTACGTTGCCATTTTAACCAATTAACCGCTTTGGATGTCAGTCAAAACACAGCTTTGCAAGGGTTATCTTGTACCGGTAACCAATTAACCGTTTTGGATGTTAGTCAAAATATTAATTTAATAGAATTATTATGTTATGACAACCAATTAACCACTTTGGATGTTAGTCAAAACACAGCTTTGCAAGGGTTGTCTTGTTCCGGTAACCAATTAACCACATTAAATGTCAAGAATGGCAATAATACAAACTTTACTTATTTCGACGCCATAAACAACCCCAACCTTACCTGTATCGAAGTAGATGACCCCGCTTGGAGTACTACATACTGGGCGAATATAGACCCGCAAATGTATTTTAGTTTAAACTGCGGCAATGCGGAAACCTACGTGCCGGACGATAATTTTGAAAACTACCTAGAAACCCACGATGCTAACGGAAACACGGTAGCGGTAGGCAACCCTAACAGTATGGGTAATGGCGTTGCCAATGATGATTATGTTACTACGGCTAATATCAGTGGGGTTACTAATTTAGATATCAGTAACCAGTCTGTGTCTGATTTAACCGGATTACAAGATTTTGTTTCTCTTGAAATTTTTACAGCCAATTTCAACCCTATTGGTACAATAGACCTCTCGTCTAATACAACATTAACAGACTTCAATTGTTTTGATTGTCAATTAACTTCTGTAGATATTTCTCAAAATGTTAATCTCGAGAGATTGTATGTAGATAATAATCAATTAACCAGTCTGGATGTTACCAATAATTCTCTTTTGGTTGAACTGTATGTTAC
>Ga0256840_1003325_pt1 | contig 13134 bp, 10 predicted proteins | sample 355202metaG_FD_185969 | JGI IMG/M metagenome (GOLD analysis project Ga0256840, IMG submission 185969) | Hydrothermal vent microbial communities from Mid Atlantic Ridge, Atlantic Ocean - 355-202 | ecosystem: Environmental > Aquatic > Marine > Hydrothermal vents | place: Atlantic Ocean: Mid...
CCAGGCTATAGAGCCCGAAAAAACAGAGGCGATACTGCTAAAGAGGATAGAAATAAATATTAATAGCCAATAAGGCTTGATTAAGGCCCATAGTTTTGCCAAACGAGAATTTTTCATAAAAGAAAAATGTGCCTCAAAATGAATTTTTCGCTAATTTAATCATATTTTTTCGTTTTAGAAGTCTTTGTTTCTTTCCCAAAAAATTGACACTGAGTCTCAAGAAAATTAAATTGGGTGATATGGAAGAATATCGGGAATTTAAGTGTTTTGTGTGTGGACATGTTTGGCGAGTTCCTTTTGGGACTGGAAGGGTCCTCTGCTGTCCAAAATGTGGTAGCCTGAAAATCAGGCGCACTAATCCTGGCCCTCCCAAAAGAGGCGGTTGGCGTTGGCGACTAAGACGCAACAGATAAAAACCGAAGGGCAGGTTCTTGCCCGGGTAGCTGCCTTTGCAGCAATTTTTAATCTTTGCTTAGCAGCAAGCAAATATCTCCTGAGTAAATTTTCAGGAAGTCTTTCCCTGCAAGCAGATGCCATTCATTCTTTAACTGACGTTATTGGCTCGATATCTGTATTCCTTGGATTAAAATTTGCCGATCGCAAAAGCAAAGACTTTCCCTACGGCCTTTATAAATTGGAAAATCTCGCGTCACTGGTTACCTCCTTTTTTATTTTTGCCGCGGCATTTGAAATAATTCATTCGGTTATAAGCGAAGAAAGTGTGCTAGAGGCCCAGAAAGTTCCTGTTGCTGCCGGGGGGCTTTTGGCCATAACTATTGCACTTTGGCTTTTCTCGCGCTGGGAACTAAAGATCGCCAAAAAATCAGGCTCACCAAGCCTGGCTGCTGACGCGGAACACATGAAAACAGATCTTTTTAGCTCGGCTATTATACTGATTGGTCTCATTGGTGGAGCTATTGGGTTCCCCTGGTTAGATCATATAGCTGCGATAATTATTTCAATTTTCATTATTCACACCGGCTGGGAAATTATGATTGATTCTCTAAAAGTACTTCTGGATGCTGGTATTGAGCCTGAAGTTGCCGCTCGTATCGCCGAAATAATTAGGTCATTTCCGGAAGTTAAAGAAATTAAACGGCTAACAGGTAGGCGCTCGGGTAGATTTAGTTTTGTAGAAGCTGAAATAATACTTGACGTGCGCACCTTGGATGAAGCCCACGAAATCGTAACTATCATGGAAGAAGAAATTTATGACCAATTTCCAGAGATAGACCGGGTAGTCATCCATTTTGAGCCACCTAAAATAGAAAAACTGGTAATTGCCATTCCCCTTGATGAAAAAGGTAATTTCTCCGGACACCTTGCCTGTGCGCCAGCTTTTTTGATAATTGAAATCGATTGTTCCCTGAAGCCGGGCAAAGTAAAGAAAGAATATGTGCTTGAAAATCCTTACTTCAAGGAAGACCGGCACCGGGGTGCCCTTGTAGCAGAATGGTTGAAAGAAAAAGGGGTAAATACATTTATTGTCCCTGTGAAGGAGCCGTCTTGTAAAGGGCTCCTTTATGCCCTTGATTCCCTTGGGATAAAAATTTATTTCAAACCAGAGATCTCATTAGAACAGCTAAAAAAAGATCCTCCTTGCCCAGAAACGTCACACTAATTTAAAAAAAGTTTTGTCTTTTAAGTATGATTATTTAAAAATTTTTGTTACACTTTTTAAAGATTGATTGCTTAAATCTCTGGTCGCGAGGGGAATCATGAATAAGCTAGCAAAAATTTTGGCTGCGGTTTTAGTTGTATTTTTGGTTGTTATTGTCGGGATTTATTTTGTTGCCAGTCGGTATCTCACTCCCGAACGAATAGAAGCCCTTATTGTGCCGCCCTTAGAAAAGGCCACCGGCCTTCAAGTCTCCATAGGAGAGATTAAACGCTCAGGGTTTTTCGGCATTAAAGTTAGTAAAATAGACTTTAAAGATCCCAAAACACATCAAAATATAATTGCTGCCGATGAATTGCGCCTGGCCCTTAAGCTTTCCCCCTTACTTCAGGGAAAGCTTGTTGTCTCTGAAGTAGCCTTTATCAGGCCCAGGGTATTAATCGTGCGCGAAAAAGACGGGACTATCAATCTGGTGAGATACTTTGGCCCCAAAGAAGCAGCAAAACCCGCCAAAGAAGTGCCGCCAAAAGAGGCGCCGCCTAAAGAACTAGCTCTAGTTTTCCAAAACCTCAAGATAGAAAAGGCCCTCATAGAATTCGTTGACCTTAAGAAAGAACTTCCCCCTGCCAAAGCAACCTTTTCTTTAGCCGGGGGCTTGAAAGTAAAAGGAACAAGCCTTGTTTTTAGTGGTGACGGAAGCTTTGATCTCCTGATGAATAATTATGCGCTGGTAAAAGGCTTGAGTTTTAAAGCACAGGCCACCGGACGCGAGACCAAATTTGTACTCAACGGAGGAAAAATCCTTTCAGGAACCATGAAAGGGGAAATCCTTCTTAGCGGGCAAAAGATAAAAGGAAATATCTCCTTGAATAAAGCAAGTTTCAAAGAGGCAGAAGAGCTTGCTAAGGCACTGAAACCCTATCTTTTTCCAGAGGCTGAACTTCCCAGGTTAGATGGTAATTTTGACGTGGAAATTGCTTTGGCGGGAACCACCCAAAACCCTCTTTATGCGCTAACCTTTTATCCCAAACCCCTTCTTCTTGAACAAAAACCCTACACCCTTCAGGCAGAAGGCCTAATCAGAGTTAATCCTGAAGAAGTGTCTCCCAAGCTCAAGGTGGCTGTAAACGGCGAAAAAATGGACATTTCAGGAAAAATATCTTTAAAGGGAACTCCACCCTACGCTAATCTCCTTATCACCGCCGAAAAATTCAATTTGAAATCCCTTTTACCTGAAGAGGAAAAGGCTAACCAAGAAGAGATCCCGTCAAACAAAGAACCGCAGAAGAACAAACCCCTTGTGCTCCCCATTGCAGGAAATATTCAATTTAAGGCTGGGGAAGTTTGTTATACTCTTTGTGCTGAAGACGTAAAAGCAAACATCAAGCTTGCCCAAGACCGCATTGACCTTAAAAACTTAAATTTTCTTTTTGCAGGGGCTATATCGCAAGTAAATGGAAATGTTTCTGAGCTTTCTAAAACACCCAAGCTCAAGTTTGCCTATTCCGTAGCAGGGGCGGATCTTCCCACCTTAGGCGAAAGTTTTTTCCCGGAGAGTAACTACTTTGTAAGTGGTAAGGTCTGGTCTGAGGGAGCTTTTTCTGCGCTGGGGCTAGGGTCCGATGCCATAAAAAAGACCCTCTCTGGCCAGGGAAACGCCAAGTTCTTGCAGGTTGGCCTAAAGGAAAATGCGATAACTACTCTTGCCGCACAACTCCTTCACGTGGACGAACTAAAAAACCTGATGTTCGAAAATGGTTCCCTGGGATATACCGTTAAAGATGGTCTCGTGAACTTAAAAGGGCATTTTGCGAAAGAGGGGCTTGCCCTTGATCTCTTAGGGCAAGTGGGCCTTGATGGGCGCTTAAACTTAAGTCCCAAACTTAAATTGTCTGGGAAGCTGGCCAAGGTTTTTGCCAAAAAATTTCCCGGAGCTTCCCTTTTTAAAACCAAAACTGGTTATGAAATCCCGCTTACCATTAAAGGCACCGTGGAAAAACCCAAGGTCTCTTTGGTAGGGGTCGAAGAAAAAGTAAAAGAAAAAATAGAAGAAAAGGCCGTTGAACAGATATTTAAGTTCTTGGGCAATTAGTCTTCTTTGCGGCGTTCCACAGTGATTACTGTGTGAACATTGCCGCGGGGATGAAAATCCCCAACTACCTTGAGATAACGCGGAGCCAAAGTTTGCCACAGGGCGTCAAATATTTCGTTGGTAGCAGCTTCGTGGGAAATATAGCGATTGCGAAATTTGTTAAGCCAGAGCTTTAAAGAACGCAGTTCGATTATCTGCTTGTCAGGGATATACTCTATCTTGATGATGGCAAAATCCGGATACCCTGAACGCGGGCACAAACATGTAAACTCTGGAAAAGTTATTTCGATAAGATAGTCCCTATCAGGATAAGGATTCGGCCAGGGTTCTAATTCAGCTTCAAGGATAGCTTTTTCGCCGTATTTCAATTCTTCTGACATGTTTGGTCTCCTACACGAGCCAAAGATAAAGCAAAGTAATGGACCATATCAACAACAAGATAGCAAAAAAATTCTTCTTAGGCACAAGGCCTTCAAACTCTTTACTATAAAAAACCCAGGATACATACGTGGCGCCTATGCCTCCCACAACCAAAACAAATTTTAAAAGAAAAACTATCAGCCATTCAGGGACAACAAAACCCCAGGAAGCAAAAGTTTGAATATGAAACTGCCGGCTCAAAATCGGAAAAAAGTTTCCCAGTTCTTTTAAGAAATAGTCCAGACGATACACCAGCTCCCCGGTAAAAGCCATGGGGACCAGCACCGGAACCATAGGAGAAAATTTTCCAAAAAGTTCATCTTCATAAAAAGTAAATAGATGGGCACCCAAACGGATAATTCCCAGAAAAAGAACAAAACAAGCCGCCAAAACCAAACTATAGGAGATTATTTCAAGCCCGCCAAAAAATTCTTTAAACGATTGGTACCAGTAAGTTCTTTCCTGAATAAACCTTGATATCTGAGAAGCCATAAGAAAGGGGATAATGTAAGCACAGGTTAAGTAGCGGCCTTTGTTAAGGATGAGCTCTTTTAAAGGGTGACGCAAGAAAAGCCTTGGGGAATCCCTATCACAAAGAGGCACACAATGACCACACACCAAACAAATAAGATTGTTTTTTACGGCGTAAGCTCCCAAATAAACAGGACACCCGGGGATGCCATCTTTCCCTCTTTTGCACGCAAAAGTCTTGCATCCTCTGCATTTATCTAACAAGGGCCGGAATTCCAGAATAGACATCGTGGCCGCTGAGCCGATGATTTTTCCCATAGGGCAAAAATGGCGACACCAGGCCTGTCCTTTGTATAGGGCCGCAAAAATAGTTGCTCCCAACAGGATGGAAAGCAGCAAAAGCGCGGTGAGAAAAGGCGAATTTTTCATGTGGGTTACGGCCTCTACCCATAGAATAAGAGCAAGGAGCCCTGTTGCTCCGTAAGCACACCATTTTGCAAAGGTCTGAAGAGGCAGTTTTTTCCGGTAAAGCCCAAGGGCTTGAAGAATGCGACCCACCCCTGGGAAAGGACAAACACCGCACCACATGCGTCCTACAAAAAACCAGGAAAGAACAATGCTTGTCCACCATACACCCCAGGAAATAAAAAGCATGATATTAGAAGAGGGGTCTTGGGGGCCAAAAAGTCCCATCAGGATGAGGCAAGTAAAAATGATATCGCCAAACGTGCGCAAAATAGCAAAATTGCGCCTATTGGCGAAAAAACTTTTCAAGCGCGGAAAATGGGTAAAGAGGTCAAGGCGGGCCTCTGGGTCATAAACAAAAAGAACACGTAGTATTTCTTTTAGGAGTTTAAGGTTCAAATAATAATTTGCCTGTCATTTCCTTTGGGATTTCAAGCCCCATAAGATAAAGCCCTGTGGGCGCAATATCTGCCAGGATGCCTGGCGAAAGTCTTTTCCCAATAAATCTATCATCAATAAGATAAAATGGAACCGGATTACCGGTATGTGCGGTAAAAGGTCCACCAGTTTCAGGGTCAATCATCATCTCGCAATTGCCGTGGTCAGCGGTAACAATGGCCGGTGCGTTATTAGTGGCATCCCTCCAGGCGGCAAGGACTTTACCCACACATTCATCTACCACTTTCACCGCTTTTATGGCCGCTTCAAGCACCCCTGTGTGCCCTACCATATCCCCATTAGCATAATTCATCACAATAAAGTGATATTTCCTTGTTTTGATGCGACGGATTACTTCTTCGGTTACATCGTAAGCACTCATCTCAGGCTTTTTATCATAAGTGGGAATATCCCGTGGCGAAGGGATGAGTTTTCTCTCTTCTTTAGGGAAAGGTTTTTCTTCGCCGCCGTTAAAAAAGTAAGTAACGTGGGCATATTTTTCGGTCTCAGCAGTTCTGAATTGCCAAAGTCCGACTTTACTCACCACCTCGCCCCAGATGTTGACCAAATGCTCAGGAGGAAACGCCACTGGCAAATCAAAAGTTTCGTCGTAAAGGGTCATGCACACGTAGTAGGCAAGTTTGGGAAATTTTTTGCGGTCAAATTCCTTGAAATTTGGGTCTGTTAGGGCCCGGGTAAGTTCTCTGGCACGATCCGCACGAAAATTAAAAAATATTACTACGTCGCCATCTTCTATGAGAGCTACAGGGTGCCCCTGCTTAACAATTACAGTAGGCTTAATGAATTCGTCAGTCTCACCGCGTGCATAGGCTTTCTCTATTGCTTCTAAGGGATCTTCGGCGTAAATGCCTTCGCCAAGCACTAAGGCATAATAGGCTTTGGCTACTCTTTCCCAACGCTTATCCCGGTCCATGGCGTAGTACCGCCCAGAAAGAGAAGCTACTGCACCGCAGGAAAGTTCTTCTATTTTCTTTTGGACAGCGGCAAGGTAGGTTTTGGCACTTTGAGGCGGAGTGTCTCGGCCGTCAGTAAAAGCATGCACGTAAACTCTCTCGCATAGGCCTTCTTTTTTGGCAAACTCAAGCAGGGCAAAAAGGTGCTCAAGGCTGCTGTGCACCCCTCCATCTGATACAAGGCCCAGCAAATGTACCTTGCCACCGGTTTGTTTGGCTCGGGAAAAAGCTTCCTTGAGCACGGGATTTTCAAAAAAACTCCCGTTTTTTATTGCTAAATTAATGCGGGTAAGGTCTTGATAGACAATGCGGCCGGCTCCAATGTTCAAATGGCCCACTTCGGAGTTTCCCATCTGGCCAGGCGGGAGCCCTACCGCTTCCCCTGAACATTTAAGTAAAGTGAAAGGGTATCTTTTTTGTAAGGCATCAAGGTTAGGGGTTCCCGCCAGACGAATGGCGTTTCCTTCGGTTTCTTCACGAAAGCCCCAGCCATCAAGAATGATGAGCAAAAGTCTATTGATGTTCATTTTCTTCGGTAGGTTCTGGAAGGATAAGGCCCCAGTCTTCTGGCGCAATGCGTGGGGCATCCATCCAAAGGCCTTCTATGTCATAGAATTCTCTAACAGGCTCAAAGAAAAGATGAAAAACTACATCACCATAGTCCATCAGCACCCATTGACCTTCTGTTTTGCCCTCTGTACCCAAGGGGAAAATCCTTTCGCGGTAAAGCTCATCTTCAATATTATCAGCAATTCCCTGGACATGGCGTGCGGAACGTGCACTGGCCACAATAATAAAGTCTGCATAAGATGAACGGCCTCTTACATCGATGATAACCAAATCGTAGGCTTTTTTATCCAGGGCAAGTTGGGCCATACGGCGGGCGAGTTCTTCTGGGGAAAGTCTTGTCTTCTTTTCAGCTGCTGCTTCTTTTTTCACCCGGCTGTCCTTACCTCCTGTGTTTTTTAAAAACTATAACGCAGCAAGCTTAAGTATTAAACCGTTTTATTGGGGTAAATAGTCACGAAAAATGGTCTTTTTTAGGAAATTTAACCCCAAACGCAGAAGTTTTTCGTCATCCTTAAGGGCTGCAGCTATTTCATCCTGAGAAAAGCCTTCAAGGGATATGGCTTGAGAGGAAACGTATTCTTTAAATTTTTCCAGGCCATAGCAGGCTAGATAGATTAAGTCGAGTTCTTCTGCGGTGAGTGGGCGATCCATGTGCTGACGGGCAAAAACTATTTCGCCAAAAAGGTCATTGAATTCGTAATAAGGTTCAAGTCCCTGTTCTTTAATCCAGTCTCGCACAGAGATAGGCCGTTTTTCAAAATGGCCTTTGCAATGAGTCTCACGAATAATACGATAGATTTCAAAGGGCTTTCCTTCTTCATCGCGGCCCACAAAGCGCGCCAAAGGATAAGTGCGACAAGAGGCCGGCCTATCAGGATAAACAGAGCAGCCTTCTTCGCGTAGAAACGGGCATGAAAAATCATGGCTCTGCATCTTTACCGAAACCACCGGGAGCTGGGTAACGTCGCCGATATAAAAGTCGCAAAACCGATCGATAAATTCCCGGGAAGAAAGCCCTAAGTTTTTGCGTAAGCGTAAAAAATCATAAGGGCCCAGCACTAAAGTCACGTCAAAACAGCAGATATTAAAACAGGAAATTCCAGGATAACAAGCAAACTCAAAGACATCATCAAGGCCTAATTTGCGATGGTCAAAAACCGGTTGTTCCATTTGAGAACCTCCCCTTCTTTATTCCCAGAGCAAAGATAAGTAATGCTCGCCATTTTTGTAACGAATGCAAAATTGTTGAGATAATTGTTGCAAGCACATCCGTAATGGATCTGTTCCCTTTTTGTTCCGAAAATGGGGACGGATCCTAGCTTAACTCATACCAGTTTTGAGGGATACCTGCTAGTTAAAAGAAAGATCCGTTACGAAGGAATAGAATTTTCTTTTAGGTATTTTAAAACTTCATCGGAAAAAAAATCTTTTATTTGCTGCCACTCTTCAGGAGCAAGCTTACGTTCATCTAAAAAATAGACCTCTCCCTTTTCGGCGTCATAAAAATAAGAAAACCCTTTCAAAAGGAAGGCTATATTTTCTTGTTTTAAGTTAAACTTCTGGCGACAGAGATTTAAGATGTCTCGAAGATTCCAATTGTATTTGCGCATCAGGAAATATAGGTCAAAAAAATCCTTTTTACTGCCCCTTTGAGCAATAGCAATTGCCTTAGAAGCGACAATATCTTTGTCAGAAGCAATCAAAATTTCACCAGAGGAAAGATCCAATTTGTCAGGCTTTTCTAAAAGCGGATAAGGATAAGAAAAAAAAGACACCAGGATATTTTCAATTCGTAAATGTACAGTTTCCTTCTCTAATTCAATAATTTCAAAGTTTTTGTTTTTAAAAGTAAAAGAAGAAAACCTTTGCAAGGGGAAATTTTTTCCAGACGATTCAGGAAACGAAAAAAAGTCTAGGTCTTCGGAAAAACGATGGCCATATTTCAAGGCAAGTGCAGTCCCCCCTGTAAGATAAAAACCTTCAGTGAGGCCAGATTGAAAGAGTTTCTCTAAAACTTTTTTCTGTTGCTTGAGCAATTTCTTCATCAGAGACCCCTAGGGCAAGCTTCCAAAATGAGCGATTTTTCCTGCGAAATAGGTGAATATTTTTCAAAAATATTTTTTTCAATTCTTCTTTGGGGTGTTTCTTTAATATTGACACAGGATCACCATATAACATTTCCCGTATAAGAAGCAATTCTGGATCATCGCACCTATCCCAATTAAAGGGGTGTTGTTTATCAAGAAGTTTCTCCATTAAAATACCCCGCGCTTGCCAGGAGGTTGATCACTTCGTCTCGACTTAAGTCATACCAATTTTGATAGGCGTCTGCCACTGCAAAGAAGGCCCCGCTGCGAAGATTGGCTACGTAAAGCTCATCTACCAAAGGGGCTACTTTTTGCACTGCGCGTTCTGAAGCAGTGGGCACGGCCACTACTGTTTTAGCGGGATTTTTCCCTGTAACACTTTTTATCGCTGCCATCATGGTGTATCCCGAAGCAAGGCCGTCATCTACCAAAATGACTTTTTTGCCCTTGACTTCAGGAAAGGGCTTGCCTTTTCTGAAAATTCTTTCTCTTTCTTGAATGTCTCTTTTTTCTTTGGTGATTTGTGCGGCAATATCTTCTTCTGTAAGTCCGGCATAAGCTACGAGTTCTTCATTAAGGAGAATTTCGCCTGTTGAGGTAATAGCCCCAAAGCCTGCCTCAGGGTTATCAGGGAAATGGATCTTTCTCACTATGAGCAAATCAAAGGGAAGGCCCAGCTCTTTTGCAATGACCAAGCCTACCGGCACCCCTCCTGCAGGAATGGCAAGAACAAGCGTATCTTCTGACTTAGCGTAGGCAGGCCTTAACATTTCGGCAAGTACGTAACCTGCCTCAACTCTATCTCTGAAAACATAGACTTTGTTGGTTAATAAGGGATTGATCACAACTTTTCCCATGTCTTTCACCCCCTTCTTATAAGTTAGGTTTTTTCGAAGTTTTTATCGAGACCTTTGCAAAATCCAGGATCCGTTCCTATTTCTCGGAACGAAAAACGGGAACGGATCCTGAAGTCGATCTGTAATTGTTGAGGCTGTAAATGTTTTAGAGGCAAGGGGGATTAGTTTGGTGTGGGATGTAATTGCAAGGGCTGCGGGTTCGAAGCAAGCCCATGAGATCGCGCAGGCGGCGTTCTCTCCGCGTGACGAATGAGGCTACTTTATAAGCTCTTTTATTTTGGTAGCATGGACTCATGCGCATAAAAGTAAGGCCAGAAGATTTCGTGGTTTATGAAGTAGCTGACATCAAACCCGAGGGCAAAGGCGACTTTTCCCTTTATCGTCTCCAAAAACGCGGGGCTACCACCTGGGACGTGTTGGGAGACATCGCCCGTCGTCTGCGTTTTAGGACTTCTCGTATCCAGTACGGTGGCCTTAAAGACCGCCATGCCGTTTCTTATCAATATCTCACCATCCGCCACGGCCCTAAAAAAGACCTCCGCGGCAAAAATTACCTGCTGGAATACCTTGGGCAAACCTCAAAACCCATGTCCAAAGCAAGGCTTAAGGGTAATTTTTTCCGAATCCTGGTGCGAGATGTTTCAACCAAGGGCCTGGAAGAGGAGATAGAACTTATTTCGCGCTACGGGGTGGTGAATTATTTTGACGAACAGCGCTTTGGTTCAGTGCGCCACGGCAAAGGCTTTGCCATTAGAGAACTCATCCTGGGGAATTATGAACGTGCCCTTTACCTCATGCTGGCTGAGGGAAGCCAATATGAAATGAAGCGCACCGAAAATTTCCGTAAGTGCCTAAAAAAGTACTGGCCTGATGTCTCACGTTGCCTTGATTTAGCTCCAAGCCCCTGGGAGCGCTCCTTGCTTGAATTTCTAGCGAGTCACAGGCCCTCTAAACGCACGTTTAAAAGGGCCTTTGCCCTGATTGACCGCGAGTATCTCCTAATGCTTTGTCACGCTTATCAAGCCCATATATGGAACGAAACCGTAAAGCTTTACCTGAAAAAGCTTGGGCTAAGACTTTATCCTGTCCCTTACCTCTTGGGAGAGCTTCTTTTTTATCGGGATTTCCCTGAAGTTTTAAGGCCAGCTATTTTAGAGAAGAAAATTCCTCTTCCAAGCCCGCGTCTTAAGCTTGATAGCGAACTAAAGGCCATTATGGAAGAAGTGATTGAAAAAGAAGGCATCCCAGGCCTTGAAAAGTTCAGGACCCTTGCTAAAGGGGCTACTTTCAAAACATATCCCAGAGAAGTAGCCATCATTCCAGAAAAGATCAAATACGAAGAAGCAGGAGAAGACGCGGTGTGGGTCGAGTTTTTTCTCCCCAAAGGATCTTACGCCACTATCGTGCTAAAGCGTCTTTTTCTCCTGCCTAAAGAAAGCTAGCTTGCCAACACCTTTTCTTTTGGTTTGGCTCCTGGGCGTCCACAGCATTTTTTATATTTTTTGCCGCTGCCGCAAGGGCAGGGGTCGTTGCGGCCAATCTTTTTGCCACGCCTTATGGGCTGCTTTTTAGGTTTTTCTTCTTCCTGAGTCTCTTCACCACGGCTATAAACCAGACGCAGCCTTTGGCTTCTTTTTTCTTCTTCCATGCGTTCAACTTCTTCTTCTCTTGTTACCTGTACCCGATAAAGCAATGATAGCGTTTGCTCCTTGATGCGTTCGATGAGGTCGGAGAACATGGCAAAGGCTTCGCGCTTGTATTCCTGGAGCGGATTTTGCTGGGCATAGCCTCTCAGGCCGATTCCCTCACGCAAATGATCCATGGCCAGGAGGTGCTCTTTCCAGAGGCTGTCAATGGTGTGAAGGAGGAACATGCGCTCAAGGTGGCGCATAAGTTCTTCGCCAACTTCTCCTTCCTTGGCTTCATAGGCTTTTTGGGCTTCTTGAGTCAAAAATTCGCTAAGTTCTTTGGCGTTTAAAAGGTCATCCGGGATCTCTGGGCGGAACCCAAAGATTCCAAAGAAGCGTTCTTTTAAGGCTTCAAGATCCCATTCCTGAGGGGAGCCTTTTTCTTCACGGAATTCTTCTACAATCCCCTCACACACATCGCGGATCATGTCATCAATCCAGTCGCGGATGTTTTCACTGGCAAGAACTTCTTTGCGCTGCGAATAGATGACTTCGCGCTGTTTGTTCATTACGTCGTCATATTCCAGAAGGTGCTTACGAATTTCAAAGTGATGCGCTTCAACTTTCTTCTGGGCCTGTTCAATGGCTTTGGAAACAAAGGGATGTTCAATGGGCTCGCCTTCTTCTATGCCCAAGCGATCCATAATTCCTCGGAGTTTGTCTGAACCAAAGAGTCGAAGTAGTTCGTCTTCAAGGGAGAGGTAAAACCGCGAAGACCCTGGGTCTCCCTGGCGTCCGGCACGGCCTCGCAACTGGTTGTCAATGCGGCGAGACTCATGGCGTTCTGTGCCAATAATGTGGAGCCCCCCAAGGGCCTTAACACGTTCGTAATCTTCTTTACATTCTTTTACCTTCTCGTATAAAATTTCAGCCCACCGCTCAGGGTATTTCTTGGTAGGGTCTTCCCCTTGGCGGGCCATTTGCAAAGCTTCATTCCAGGCTGCCTGGTCAATGCTTTCTAGGTCAAAGCCTTCTTCCTGAAGGGCTTCTTTAGCAAGGCCCTCAGGGTTTCCACCAAGCAAGATATCAACTCCGCGGCCTGCCATGTTGGTGGCAATGGTTACCGCGCCGGAACGGCCTGCCTGAGCAATAATAGCGGCTTCTTTTTCGTGGTATTTGGCGTTCAAAACCTGATGCGGGATCTTTTTCTTGGTAAGAAGGCGCGAGAGGGTTTCGCTTTTTTCAATGCTTGTGGTGCCAACCAGGACCGGACGTCCCTGTTTGTGAAGCTCTACGATTTCTTCCACTACAGCGTTGAACTTTTCACGCTCAGTGCGGTAAACCACATCAGGGTGATCAACCCTTATCATGGGTTTGTGGGTGGGGATGACTACCACGTCGAGATTGTAAATTTCTTTGAACTCTGTGGCTTCAGTTTCAGCGGTTCCTGTCATGCCGGCGAGTTTTTCATACATGCGGAAGTAGTTCTGAAAAGTGATAGTGGCAAGGGTCTG
>Ga0256840_1003326_pt1 | contig 13128 bp, 11 predicted proteins | sample 355202metaG_FD_185969 | JGI IMG/M metagenome (GOLD analysis project Ga0256840, IMG submission 185969) | Hydrothermal vent microbial communities from Mid Atlantic Ridge, Atlantic Ocean - 355-202 | ecosystem: Environmental > Aquatic > Marine > Hydrothermal vents | place: Atlantic Ocean: Mid...
GTCATGTACTTAGCAAACACACATAAAAGTTTCGTTTTATAGAAACTTGCAAAGTGTTTTATTAACATTAACTATTTGGCTTTATAGTTTGTTTCAGTTTGAACACACAAAAACTGTAATATTATTTTGTGCGCTACTCATTTCATAATTACACTCTCGACATCTATAAATTCATTTCTTTTTAGGTTCTTCAGTAGTTACTACTCAAATTAAAGCTCCTAACCATCCCAAAATTGTCGAACTCAGGTTATTAAAATCATTGTTAATTGTGTTTCATTTAATATTTACATTGTAAAGTGTAATTACTGGCAACAAATATTTATAACTACTTAATGCGAAACATTACCTATTTTTTCAGGGTTATGTTTGTATTTAAAAACAAGTGTGAAAACTATGGCTAATGCCAAAGCGTAAAGCGCAAAAACACCCCAAATACTATACCAATCACTTCCTGCATCAGTTGTAAACATATCTACAACTTTTCCGCTAACAAGCGCTCCAACCCAAGCGCCAAGACCATTAGTTAACAATACAAATAAACCTTGTGCAGAACTTCTGTATTTACTATCTGTTTCTGTTTCTATAAATAGTGAGCCTGAAATGTTAAAAAAGTCAAATGCGGCACCATAAACAACCATAGACATAACTAAGTAACCTAAACCAACACCTTCTGGAGAACCTATACCAAATAAACCAAAACGTAAAAACCAAGCTATCATACTTAAAATAATTACTGTTTTTATACCAAATTTTTTTAAAAAATATGGGATTGTTAAAATAAATAATACTTCTGAAACTTGCGATAAAGCTATAAAGGTATTTGCGTTTTTAACAGGAAAAGAATTAGGGAAATCTGCACTAAAACTACCCAAAAATGCAGATGCCCAAGCATTAGAAATTTGTAAAACAATACCTAATAAAGTTGCAAATATAAAGAATACCGCCATTTTATATTCTTTAAATAATGCAAAAGCATCTAAACCTAAACGTCCTGTAAATGTTTTGTTTTCTGAACTTGATAATGGAATATTTGGTATTGTAAATGAGTAAACACCCATTATTAATGAAACTATTGCGGTAAAGTAAAATTGGATATTGCTATTTGCCCAGCCTAATGTACCTACAGTTACTTCTGCTACAATAAAACCAACTGTACCCCAAACACGAATTCCTGGAAAAACTTTAATTATGTCGTAATTATGTTTATCTAATAAGCTATATGATACTGAATTAGCCAAGCCTAAAGTTGGCATATACATCATTAAATAACCTAACATTAACCAAAAAAAAGTGTCATAATCTTGTGTTTGTGCAAGGTAAACCATAAAACCTGCGCCAAGAATATGTAAGATACCTAAAACTTTTTGTGCGTTTAAATATTTATCGGCTATTATCCCAATAATTGCTGGCATTATTAAAGAGGCTAAACCGAGTGTTGAAAAAATTCCACCAATTTGCCCACCTGAAAATTTTAAGCTACCAAAAAGATATCCGCCAAGAGAAATTAACCAAGCTCCAAAAACAAAAAGCTCTAAAAAATTTAATATTATTAATCTTAATTTAATACTCATAATGTTTGATTTTTTTAATTAATTTAAAATGTTTTGTTATTATTTTATAGAAAAATTAATTTCTACTATCAATTTCATCTCTAATTTTAGCTGCCAATTCATAATCTTCATTTGCTACTGCATCTTGCATCATAAGGTTTAATTCATCTAAGCTATTTCCTATAAAATCATTGTTTTCTGCATCCATAAAATCATCGCCTAAAATAGTATCTAAGGGATTTAAAAATTCGTCTAAATCCATTTGTTCTTCTGTTTTTTTATCTATTTCTTCTTTTCGGTTAAGAAAAATACCAGCTTTGTCTAATATGTTTTTATAGGTAAATATTGGCGCATTAAAACGAACCGCTAAAGCGATAGCATCCGAAGTTCTTGCATCGATTATTTCTTCTATTTTATCTCTTTCGCAAATTAGGCTTGAAAAAAACACACCATCAACTAATTTATGAATTATTACTTGCTTTACAATAATTTTAAATCGGTCTGAAAATGTTTTAAATAAATCGTGTGTTAAAGGTCTTGGTGGTTTAATTTCTTTTTCTAAGGCTATTGCAATTGCTTGGGCTTCAAAAGCTCCAATTATAATGGGTAAAGTTCTTGCGCCTTCAATTTCTTTAAGCACTAATGCGTATGCACCTGTTTGTGTTTGACTGTATGAAATGCCTTTAATATCTAATCGTACTAAACTCAATTGTATTTAATTTAATATTTAATAACTCTGTATAAAAAAAACATTCCTACGAAAAGTAGGAATGTTTTTTTTATACAACTGCCTTTCTTTAAGGCACAATTTAATAAAAATTATCCGTTTTGAGCTTTAAACGCTTTTAAGTTTTCCACTAATTTAGGAATTACTTCAAAAGCATCACCAACTATTCCGTAATCAGCTGCTTTAAAGAAAGGCGCTTCAGGATCTGTATTAATCACTACTTTTACCTTAGAGGCATTAACACCTGCTAAATGTTGAATTGCACCAGAAATACCAATTGCAATATAAAGGTTTGATGCTACTTGTTTGCCTGTTTGCCCTACGTGTTCTGAATGTGGTCTCCAACCTAAATCTGACACTGGTTTAGAACAAGCTGTTGCTGCGCCAAGAACATCTGCCAATTCTTCTATCATCGCCCAGTTATCTCCACTTTTAAGTCCTCTACCACCAGAAACAACAACGTCTGCGTCTGCAATAGTAACTTTACCAGATGATTTATCAACGGATTCTAATGTTACTTTCTCGTTTTGTAAGTTGGCTTCAAAATCTGATACCGAACCTGTTACATTATTTTCTTTTATACCAAAAGAGTTTTTTGCTACTCCTATTACTTTAATTTCACTATTAATAGTGGTAAATTGAAATGCTTTATTAGAAAATGCTTTACGTTTAACTGTAAAACTACCTAAATCGTTTGGTAGTTCAACTACATTAGAAGCGTAACCTGCATCTAATTTTACAGCTACTATTGGCGCAACATATACATCGTTTGCACTTGAACCTAAAATAACAACTGTTGCTTGTTCTTGCTTGGCTGCTTGTGCAATAAAATCTGCCCAAACCGAAGCGTCTGCAGTTTTTAATTGATTGCTTTTACTAACGATTATTTTTTCTGCTCCATATTTTGATAATTCGCTTGTATCATCACAAAAAGCAGTTAAGGTTACTAAATTTGTTTGCATTTCTTTGGCTAATGCACTTCCGTATGATACTGCTTCTAAAGCAACTTTTTTATATTTTCCTTCCGATGATTCGGCAAAAACTAATACTGACATATTCTTTTAGATTTTAGACTATTAGATTTTATACGTTAGACGAATTTATCTAAATAGTACATTTGTGTTTTTATGCGACATATTTTTTAAAACGAAATCAGTCTTGTATCTTTCGCCTTTAAGTTTCATGTCTTTTTAAATTACTTTAGCTTCATTATGCAACAAGGCTACTAATTCTGCTACATTGTCTGCGTCTATCATTTTACAAGCTGATTTTGGCGCAGGTTTTTCAAAATTTGCAGCTGTTGTTTTTACTTCAAAAGCTACTGCTTCAACAACAGTTAAAGGTTTTTTTCGAGCCATCATAATTCCACGCATATTTGGTATACGCAAATCAGATTCTTCAACAATACCTTTTTGCCCAGCAACTACAAGAGGTAAATTAGTTGATAATTTTTCTTTACCGCCATCAATTTCTCTTGAAACTTTAACATTATTACCATCTACATCAATACCAACGACTGCATTTACAAAACTATAATCTAAAATACCTGCCATTAAACCAGGAACCATTTGACCGTTATAGTCAATAGACTCTCTACCTGCAAGTACTAAATCGTATTCGCCATTTTTTACCACTTCTGCCAATTGTTTTGCAACAGAAAAACTGTCAATAGCTGTTGTGTTTACTCTAATTGCATTATCTGCGCCAATTGCCAAACATTTTCGTAATGTAGGCTCGCTTGAAGCTTCGCCAACATTTACAACAGTAACAGTTGCACCTTGTTTTTCTTTAAACCACATAGCACGAGTTAAACTATATTCGTCGTGTGGGTTTATAACATATTGCACGCCAGTGGTATCAAATTGTGAATCTCCATCAGTAAAATTAATTTTTGATGTCGTATCTGGAACGTGACTTATACAAACTAAAATTTTCATAAGTTAATCTTTAAATTTTTTTGATGCTTCAAATTTACTGCTTTTTTTTAAAATATACTATGCACGCATAATAAATTTTAAAAAATATTTTTTGTATTTTAGCATAAATTATGAAAAAAACACTCAGCCACTCAGCCACTCAGCCACTCAGCCACTCAGCCATATTATCATATGGTATAAAAAAATTACGTTTTTATTTTCAGGTTTTACTTAGCTTTAATAGTATAACACTATTAAAACCGGTCGGAATTACTTAAACAGCGACTGTAAAAAACTGAATTTAAGTCTAAATTAAAAAACATAAGATGAAAAAAATAATACTATTAATACTAATCTTTCCTATATATATTATAGCACAAACAGAACCTTACGATTGTAATTTTATTGCTACACCTGAATATCACGATTTATCTAAATATACAGGTTTATCAGAAAAAATATCTCTTACAGATGGTACGACATATGTTATTAATGTTAAATTTTTATTAATCTCTCAAAATGGAGTCAGTGCTCATGATGTTACAGAGCAAGATTTATTAAGAACAATAGCTCTGATGAATATTGAATTCAACGAGTGGAGAATTTTTTTCAAATACAGAGGTTTTAGTTTTCTTGAAAATACTGATTATCCTTTTGATTATGTAAATGGAATCCCTTATAATTTAAATGATGCAAAAGCAGATTTTATTGATGCAGGCATCTTTTCTGAAGATATGTTTAATATTATGGTTCTTTATTCTGGTAATTCTGGTGGTTTAGGCTCTCCTTATATATCAAGCGGCGCAATTAAATCCGCTAGTGCCAATAGAGTAGTAATACATGAAGTAGGTCATTCATTAGGTTTATTACATATCTTTTCAGGAAATTTTGAAGAACTTTATCTTGATGCTGTTGATTGTTATTTGCCATTAGGTGATCGAATCATGAAACATATAGAATATGTTGATAGTGAAAACATTACAAGAGATATTTTAGACCCTAACTACAATGCTTCTGGAGAAAATTCTAAAGGCGATCATATACACGATACTCCAGCCTGTCATTATAGGTTTAGGTACAATGTATGTCATGAAGGAATTAGTGGTGGTGAAACATATTTTAATTATTATGAAGATTATCGTGTAGTTGATGCATCAACTAATAATGATGAAGAATGCTTTCATTGTTCTGTAAGCAAAATAGAATATTGCTATACAGATGGTAATAATTTTTATACAGAAACCGATGACTTTGGAAATATTTCAATTATTAATTTAACTTCAGAAACCTGGACAGATATTATTAATTCTTTAACATCTGATTGTAATCAAATTTTAGAAGGTAAAATGTATAGAGATTTAGAATCTTTAAATTACAATTATATGAGTTATGGCTGGTATTCTAATTATTTCACAGAAGGTCAGGCTGTAAGAATGCATGAAACTATTGATACAAGTAGTATTTTACAAAACACACTTGCAAAATTACCAAACGGCACAAGTGATTTATCAGTTTTATACGAACCATATAACGTAGAAATCATCGAAACTATTTCTGAAGATATTCATTCATTAACAGATAATGGCGATGGAACAGCCGAAGTATGTAGAGTAAAAACATTTGCTTTAAATCATTATTTTCAACCAGGTTTTGATTATAGTTTTTATCAAGGAAATGTTACAAATATAACGCATCAAGTTGATAAAGATGATTTATACGGAATACTAGATGAAGGTATTCTAAGGTATGTTAAAATAAATCAGATTAACCCTTCTTGTCTTGTTAATATTTTTGATGATTATACAGTTAGTTATTCAGATATTGATAATGGTGTAATTTTTTACGAACCAACACCTTGTTTAAGACCTACAATCGTTTGTGTAACTGAACCATATGATAATGGTAAGGTTTTAAGTTCAACGAATTTAGCTAACCCAAATCCTACGATAAAAATACTAACTAATCAAGAAGTATCAGACCCCAATTTAGAGCAAAATTTAGAAAATAATAAATTTCACATTATTGAAAAAACAACAACAAGTGGTGCAAAAATGCAAAAAACAATTTATAAAGATGGAAATTAAAAAACTCTTAATACTAATTACTATTATTGCAAATATTGGGCTTTTAAAAGCCCAATATACTGCAATACCTGACACTAACTTCGAACAAGAACTAATTAATCAAGGCATAGATTCAGAAAACACATTAGATGGACAAGTATTAACAAATGACATTAATACAATAACAAATTTAACCATTCAAAGTACAAATATTGGTTATATGACAGGTATTCAAGATTTTGCAGCATTAACATATCTAACAATTGCTGATAATGAAGGTTTAACTTTTTTAGATTTAAGTAATAACAATGCATTAACTCATCTTTCTTGCAATGACAACTTATCATTAAATTTAAATTTTGAAAATATTACCACCAATTTAGAATATTTAAGTTGTTATAATATTTCTTTTTTTGGTAACTTGGATATTGGAAACAAACCAAATCTAACTTATCTAAACTGCTCAGCTAATTTTTTATCAAGTTTAGATATTTCTCAATGTCCAAATTTAGAAGTGTTACTTTGTGAGTCGACTTCAGTCACTAACTTAGATATATCTCAAAACCCTAATTTATGGTTTATTAATGCCTCCGTTAATAATATTAGCGAAATAGATGTAAGTTTAAATTTAGATTTAATAGCCTTATTTATTTGGTCTAATAATTTAGAAACAATTAATTTAAATCAAAATATAGTTTTAGAACAATTATATTGTGGTAATAATAATTTAACATCTGTTTACATTCAAAATAATGCTAACGGATTAATAACAGATTTTGATACAATAAACAACCCAAATCTAAACTGTATTTTTGTAGATAATGCTGCAAACAGTACTACAAATTGGTTAGGTGTTGATGCAACGAGTAATTTTGTAGAAACTCAAACAGCATGCGATGCTTTAACAACATCAAATTACACTATAAAAAATAGTATAAGTATTTACCCAAACCCTACACAATCTTATTTTAAAGTGAAAACAAACGCTACCATAAAAAATATTAGGTTATATAATATTTTTGGTGAACTAATAAAAACATTTAAATACCAAGATAATTATATGATTAATGGTATAGAAAAAGGCATTTACTTAGTGTTAATTGAAACAGAAAAATTTAAAAAAACCAGTAAATTAATTGTTCGATAATTTTTATAACTGACCCAATTTGACACGTATTCAAGAATGTAAAAGCCTCATTTTTTAGAAAAATGAGGCTTTTTAATATCAAAAAACTATTTGTTATAATTCTAATAAACTATTTGTTTTTTTAACTGCTTTTGCGCTTACTTGCATTTTTTCTTTTTCAGCATCAGTTAATTCAATGTTTATTATTTTTTCTATTCCGTTTTTACCTAAAATTACCGGTACACCAATACATAAATCTTCTAAGTCGTATTCTCCTTTTAAATAGGTAGAACATGGAAACATTTTTTTAGCATCGGTTGCTATTGCATGAACCATACCTGAGACTGCTGCGCCTGGAGCATACCAAGCAGAAGTACCTAATAAACCTGTTAATGTAGCACCACCAACTTTAGTGTCGGCTGCTACTTTTTCTAAACGCTCTTCGTCTAAAAATTCGGTTACTCTAACGGCATTTCTTGTTGCCATTCTTGTTAACGGAATCATTCCTTTATCAGAATGTTGCCCTATAACCATACCATCAATATCAGATATTGGTGCTTCTAAAGCTTCGGCTAAACGATATTTAAACCGAGCAGAATCTAATGCGCCACCCATACCAATAATTCTACTTCTATCAATACCTGTTGTTTTATGAACAAGATAAGCCATAGTGTCCATTGGATTACTAACTACAATAATAATTGTATTTGGAGAATGTTGTAATAAACTTGCTGAAACAGATTTTACAATGCCTGCATTTATACCTATTAACTCTTCACGAGTCATTCCTGGTTTACGAGGAATGCCCGAAGTTATTACACAAACTTCTGAGTTTGCAGTTTTAGAATAATCACTAGTTACACCAGTGATTTTAGTGTCAAATTTTAATAACGATGCTGTTTGCATTAAATCCATTGCTTTACCTTCGGCAAAACCTTCTTTAATATCTAATATGACAACTTCTGACGCAAAATTTCTAATGGCAATATATTCGGCACAACTTGCACCAACTGCTCCTGCTCCTACTACTGTTACTTTCATCTTTTTTTATTTTTATTTAGTTTAATTTTTCGTACGTTTTATTAATTGTAATGTTGTTTTCTATAACTGCAAGTTCTAAAGTAGTTGTAGTTAAGTTAATTATTTTGATAACTATATCATTTGCTTTAATTTCATTATTTTCAACAAAATAACTATATGAATATGAATTGTTTAAAATACAATTATTGGTGTCATTTTCATTAATAAATTCATCTGTCAACATTTCTGTTGTTGTAAATTCAATGGTGGTTGATAAATCACACGAATTAAAAGTATCTGGTGTAGTGCCGTTTTCTTTATACGTGCTAATTTTCCATTTTCCTAATAATAAATCTTCTGTAGAAATAACATCTTCATCAGATAAAAAACAGGAGTTAAGGCTTAACATTATAAAGATACTTATAATAATTTTCGTGCTACTTTTCATTATCTAAAACTAAATGAAATACCTGCGTTTGCGGTATGATATTCTTGAATTGTATAATCTGCAAATATTTTAAACCATACAATATTTAGACGCATACCTAAGGTTGCTTTTGCACCACTTAAATTGTATTTTATATTTATTGGATCGTGAATTGTTTGTTCTTGTGTTCCTGCAATTGGTACACCAAGGCTGTCTTGCAAATTATAATGAAAAGTATAATCGCCTAAAACTTGTGTAGATGCAGAACCTGCCACGTAGCCTAAACCTGCATAAAAACTAACAATTTTAAGATCTACATTACCTACTAATTGTGCGGTATAACTATTAATGTTAATAATAGTTTCTTGGTTTACACCAATACTACTATCTTTTGGTGTGTAGGTTGTTTTTGAAGTTGTAAATGCGCCTAATATTGATAAATCAAATATTGGATTTTTATCTAACAGTTTAAAATGTTGCAATAAATTGTGTTGTAAACCAATACCGTATAAATTAAATTTCACTTCTTCATTACCTACATTTGGAATAAACCTTACTTTAATATCTGTTTTTGAAGGTAAGCCTAAGCCAAATTGAATCATTGGTGCAGGAACTGCTGCAATTGGTAATTCGTCTTCAATACCATTTATTGTTTCAAATGAAGCTACTCTAAATTCTGTTGGAATAATTGAACTTCCAGGAGGAATAATATTTCCTACTGCATCAAGTGGTATTCTTACATCTATCCTTTTACTACTTTCTGTACCCATTACTGTTGGTAATTCGTCTGATGACAATCCGCTTGTTAATGCTAAAACCGAATAATCGTCATTTCTAAAAGTAAATACTTTGTTTTTTTCTGGTACAATAGATGCTACAACATTAATGGTTAAATCAAAACCATATTTTTTATGTGTTTTACCTGTATGATACCATCCGTTATTTAAATCATAAATCAACCCTTTATAAACAGGTTGCATATAATTACCTAAATAAATAGAAGCATCTTCTTTACCCGAAGTAAGAATATCTTCAAAATTTTGTGCGTTTAGATTTAAAAATAAAACACAAAACATGCCAATAAAAATATTTTTCATAATTACTAATTTTTTAATTAATATAAGATTAAATAATTGTTAGTTTTAGATATCTATATTTGCATAAGTCGCATTTTCTTCAATAAACTTACGTCTTGGCGGTACTTCATCGCCCATTAGCATAGAAAAAACCCGATCTGCTTCTGCTGCATTATCAATAGTTATATGACGCATTGTTCTACGTGCTGGATCCATTGTGGTGTCCCAAAGTTGTACGGCATTCATCTCTCCAAGACCTTTGTATCGCTGAATTGTTCCTCCTCCAAATTTTTCAACAAGCGCATCACGATCTGCATCGTTCCAAGCGTATTCTTTTCTCTTTCCTTTTTTAACTAAATAAAGTGGTGGAGCTGCTACGTAAATATTTCCGTTTTCAATCAATTCACGCATGTAGCGGAAAAAGAATGTTAAAATTAAAGTTTCAATGTGACTACCATCAACATCGGCATCACACATAATTACAATTTTATGGTAACGTAATTTTTCTGTATTTAAAGCTCTTTGATCTTCTTCAGTACCTACTTTCACACCTAAAGCGGTATACATACTTCTAATTTCTTCGTTTTCAAAAACCTTATGTTGCATGGCTTTTTCAACGTTTAGTATTTTACCACGTAATGGTAAAATTGCTTGAAAATTACGATCTCTACCTAATTTTGCTGTTCCACCAGCCGAATCTCCCTCAACTAAGAAAATTTCGCATTTTTCTGGTTCAGACCAAGAACAATCTGATAATTTTCCTGGTAAACCACCGCCAGACATAACCGTTTTACGTTGTACCATTTCACGTGCTTTAGTTGCGGCGTGTCTTGCTTGTGCTGCTAAGATTACTTTTTGGACTATGGTTTTAGCATCGCTTGGATTTTCTTCTAAGTAATTGGTTAACATTTCGGAAACTGCTTGACTTACTGCCGCAGAAACTTCACGATTACCTAATTTTGTTTTTGTCTGTCCTTCAAATTGTGGTTCTGCTACTTTTACTGATATAATTGCCGTTAATCCTTCACGGAAATCATCTCCAGAAATGGTGAATTTTAAATTTTTTAATAAACCTGAACTGTCTGCGTATTTTTTTAACGTATGTGTTAAACCTCTTCTAAAGCCTGAAAGATGTGTTCCACCTTCGTGTGTGTTGATATTATTTACATACGAATGTAAATTTTCTGCATACGATGTATTATAGACCATAGCAACCTCTACAGGAATACCGTTTTTCTCGCCTTCCATAGCAATTACTTTTGATGTTAATTGCTCACGTGTTGCATCTAAATATTTTACAAACTCACTTAAACCTTCGGTACTTACAAAATCTTCGTGTATATAATTACCTTCGTCGTCTTTTCTTCTTTTATCAGTTATGCTAATTTTAACACCTTGATTTAAAAACGACAATTCTCTCATACGAGTAGCTAATGTATCGTAATTAAATACTATTTCTGTTTGAAAAATTTCTGTATCTGCTAAAAAAGTAACCATTGTACCTTTTTCGTCGCTTTCGCCTACAACTTTTACAGGATATTGTGTTTTTCCTCTTGAATATTCTTGTTGGTAAACCTTACCATCTTTATAAACCGTAGCTTTTAAATGTGATGATAATGCGTTTACTACAGAAACACCAACTCCGTGAAGACCTCCAGAAACTTTATAAGAGTCTTTGTCAAATTTTCCACCAGCGCCAATTTTAGTCATTACAACTTCTAATGCCGATACGCCTTCTTTTTTATGAATTCCAACAGGAATACCACGACCGTTATCTTTTACAGAAACCGAATTATCTTCATTAATGATTACTGAAATCACATCACAATGACCTGCCATTGCTTCATCAATAGAGTTATCTACCACTTCGTAAACTAAATGGTGTAAACCTCTAACTCCTACATCGCCAATATACATAGAAGGACGCATTCTAACATGCTCCATTCCTTCTAACGCCTGAATACTATCGGCTCCGTAATTTGATTTTTTCTTTTCTTCACTCATTATTTAATGTCTTTTTTTGTAAAAATTATACAAGAAACAAATATACTAAAAATGTATGGATAATGAGAAGCAAGTTTGAAAAAATAAAATACAACAGTCTATTTTTTATTTTTTTCACTTCTTTTGAAGAAAACGGAGATTGAAATACCTAAATAATTACCTGAAACTTTATAATCGCCTTTTGTGCGTTCTGAAACGAGTAAATTATCAAACACATATACTCCTTTAAAAATATTTTGAAAATTTTTATTATAACATATATTGGCTTGTAGCATAAAGAATTTTAAAGGGATGTATACGCCTGCACTTATTTTTGCACTGCCTTGTATCTCATTGTCTTGAGTATCAACTAAAACGCCAAAAACTTCTACGTCTCTTATAATTTCTTCACTCTCATCTGATATAGATAAAATTAATGATTCGGAACCATTTTGAATATACGATAAATTTAAAGATAAATTAGCATTAAAAAAAATGTTTTTAGTAAGTTGTAATTTATTTTCTACACCAATCATAGTAGAGAAATATTTATAAACTTCTTTAGGTCCAAAAAACCCTATATAAGGATCATCAACACCTTGAATATCTTCTTCTTTAAAAGTAAAATCAAAATTAAAAGCCGGCGTTTTATTATAGGACAAACCAGTAAAATAACTCCACTCATTTTCTTTTTTAAAATATTTTTTTATGCTGTAATTAAAATTCGTATCGGCATAATTATTCAAAATATAATTACCTTGATTTATCGTTATTGAAGCCTTTTTAAATTGTGCAAAAGAAACTCCAAACCCATAATCACGATAGTTTTCAAAAATTTTAAAATTTGAATTTTGACTATAAATTGTAAAGTTTAAAAAAAAGATGAGCCTTACACTCATCTTTTTAAAAATATTTATACGTTTCATTTTAAAAATTTAATTCTACATAGGCAGTTCTACCTGCATATTTATATCTACCTACAACTGATGCGTTATTTTTTTTAGCTCTTAAAGACGCTGCATTGTTCCATAAATGCATTCTTTTAGTAAGACGTTTTCGCCTTCTATTTTTCCAGCCAGACCATGCGGGTCTATTTACACCACCACAAAAGTCATATGTTTGAACAGCAACACTTAAATTTCTTCGATATCTTCTCCACCTTCTCCACCTTCTCCTTCTTTTCTTATAAGACCTAATCTTACTGGAAACTCTTGTGTGGAAACTGCTAAAAGTTCTAATA
>Ga0256840_1003327_pt1 | contig 13127 bp, 12 predicted proteins | sample 355202metaG_FD_185969 | JGI IMG/M metagenome (GOLD analysis project Ga0256840, IMG submission 185969) | Hydrothermal vent microbial communities from Mid Atlantic Ridge, Atlantic Ocean - 355-202 | ecosystem: Environmental > Aquatic > Marine > Hydrothermal vents | place: Atlantic Ocean: Mid...
TTTTACCTTACTTTTATAAAAAACTGATAAAATTGTTCTTCAATTGCGAAGAAAGGTTTAAATGGACGACCCAATTATTAGCATGAAAAATGTCGACAAGTATTATGGCGACTTTCATGTACTGAAAAACATAAATTTTACCGTACAAAAGGGTGAAATTTTAGTAATTTGTGGACCAAGTGGAAGCGGAAAATCCACTCTTATTAGATGTCTCAATAGACTAGAAGAGATAGATAGTGGTGATATACATGTAGAGGGAAAAGACTTGTACAGCAAGTCTGTTAACCTAAATGAATTACGAGCTGAGACAGGAATGCTTTTCCAGCATTTTAACCTATTTCCTCACTTAACAATCTTAGAAAACATAACAATAGCACAGACTAAAGTAAAAGGCACTTCAAAGCACGATGCACATGAAGTATCTCTCAAACTACTAGAAAAAGTAGGTCTAGCACACAAAGCAGAAGGCTACCCAAGTGAGCTTAGTGGTGGACAAAAACAGAGAGTTGCGATTGCTAGAACACTTGCAATGAAGCCTAAAATCATACTTTTTGATGAGCCAACTTCAGCACTAGATCCTGAGATGATTGGTGGAGTTTTGGATGTTATGAGAGACTTAGCACACGAAAATTACACTATTGTTTGTGTTACTCACGAAATGGGTTTTGCAAAAGAGGTGTGTAACCGTGTTGTATTTATGGATGAGGGTGAGATCTTAGAAGAGGCAACCCCGGAAGATTTCTTTTCAAATCCAAAAACTGACAGAGCACAAAAATTTTTAAAAGAAGTATTAGTACATTAAAGAATCAAAAACAAACTAAAAGGAGAGAGTATGAGAAAAATTATTGTTGCATTAATCGTAATGCTTGGACTAAACAGTATGGTAATGGCAGATGACATTAACCTATGGAAAAAATCAACACTTAACAAAGTGTTACAGCGTGGTGTTTTAAGAGTAGGTATGGAGCCTGGCTATATGCCGTTTGAGATGAAAGATAAAAAAGGTAATATCATCGGATTTGATGTTGATATGGCTAAAGCAATGGCTAAAGCAATGGGTGTTAAACTTGAGCTTGTTCCAACTGCATGGGATGGAATCATTGCTGCACTTTTGACTGACAAATTTGACATTCTTATGAGTGGTATGACTGTTACACAAGAGAGAAACCTAAAAATCAACTTTGCAAACCCATACATCAGTGTTGGACAAACAATCATTGCTCAAAAAAAGCATGAGGGAAAAACTTGGAAAGATCTTGATAAGCCAGAGTATACTATAGTAACTAAACTTGGTGTTACAGGTGAGATTGCAACTAGAAAAATGTTTAGAAAAGCAAAAATTAGAACATTTGAGACAGAAGCTGATGCAGCTCAAGAAGTTTTAAATGGAAAAGCTGATGCATTTGTATATGACAAACCATACAATGCTATATTCTTTTCACAAAAAGCAGCAACTGGAAAAATCATACACTTAGATGAAGACTTGACTTATGAGCCATTAGGATGGGCTGTAAGAAAGGGTGATCCTGATTTTCTTAACTGGTTAGATAACTTCTTAAACCAAGCAAGACATGATGGTCTATATGACAAAATCTATGACAAGTGGTTCAAAAAAGACGCTTGGCAAAAGAAAGTAATGTAAGCTACCTTCTTAGAGACGCATAAACTGCGTCTCTTTTTTGTTTACAAAGAGTAGGCAAAAAAGAGACTCAATAGAAACGGAATAAAATGGCAAAAACAAAAAAACCTCTTTTACAAAACAAGGCTTTAGGACATGCAATAGCTGTCTTTTTTTACATAATGCTAGGATATATGCTTTTTACAGCAGCATCAAATATGAACTACATTTGGAAGTGGACAAGTGTTCCTAAATATTTTGCATATGAAAAAGTCACCTCTGTAGAAGCACCATTTGATGGTGTTGTAAAAGTAAAAGAAAATGGTAAAATAGTAATAAGTAATGATGAAGAGAGTAGAGAGCTAGAGATTCCATCTGGCTATAAAATGGTTGTTGGTGATGGTGATGAGATATATGAATATGATGCTATAGCTTCCACTACATCTTGGACTATGGGACCACTTCTAAATGGACTTATGATAACACTAAAAATATCTGCATTTTCGGCTATGCTTGCCTTTGCAATTGGTATTATCTTAGCATTTATGCGACTTTCAAGCTACCAATTTCTTAAAGATATAGCGATAGTATATATTACCATCATTAGAGGAACACCTCTTCTTGTTCAGATATTTATATTTTACTTTATCGTTGCAACTATCTTTGACTTAGAGCGATTCTTAGCTGGTGGGTTATCGCTTGGTATCTTCTTTGGGGCTTACATCGCAGAGGTTATTCGTGGAGCTATACAGTCAATTGATAAAGGGCAGTACGAAGCAGCAAAATCACTTGGTATGAACTATCCACAAACTATGGCTTATATTATTATGCCTCAGGCACTCAAACGAGCACTTCCAACACTGGTTGGTGAGATGATTGCCCTTGTAAAAGACTCCTCTTTGGTATCTATTATCTCTATTACAGACTTGACAAAAGTTGGTCGTGAGATTGTTGCCAATACATTTTCTCCATTTGAGACATGGATTATTGTAGCTGGTATGTATTTTACAATTACAGCTCTTTTAGCATACCTTGGTGGAATTTGGGAGAAAAAACTAGAAGCAAGTGGAGGTATGTAGATAGTTTCTACATACCTTTTATCAGACAATACTGGTAATACTCCAAGAGAGTGTTTCATCAGCAAACATTGGTACCACATCTTCATAACTAGAGGGCACTATAAATGGCTCTTTTGTTAGCTCAATATCTTTACATGTAGGGCTATATCCATATATCCTTTGTGCATTATCACTCACAAATGTTTGTAAGTTTTCTAGTTTTCCATTTTTTTCAAATAATCCTGCCAATGCTTGAAGTGCTATGGGTGCTGTAAATACTCCTGCAGCACAACCACAGCACTCTTTTTTATCTATTGGGTGTGGTGCTGAATCACTTCCAAACATAACTTTTGGGTGCCCACTGAGGGCAACTTTTAGAAGTGCTTCTCTATCTTCATATCTTTTTGCAATCGGCTTACAAAACAGATGTGGTTTTAGCATACCCCCAGCTACATCATCTAATGTAATAAAAAGATGCTGTACTGTTATTGTCGCATATAGATTATCATATTTATCTAGTAAATCTACACTATTTTTAGTTGTTATATGCTCCATTATGATTTTTAGCTTTGGAAAGTTGGTTGCAAACTGCTCATATACTGAGCCAAACTCTGCTTCTCTATCCATGACAAAACCATCTGTTTCACCATGAACTAACAGAGGAATATTAAGCTCACTCATCGCTGTAAATGTCTCTTTAAGCTCCTCTATATCCATACTGCTAACTCCACCTTCTGAGTTAGTAGTAGCACCTGATGGATAAAGCTTGATACCCACTATATGCTCTTTCGCTTTTTTTAAAAACTCATATGTATAGCTATTTTTAAAAAACAATGTCATTAGTGGCTCAAAATTCTCCTTGCCAATTGCATCTAAAATTCTCTTTTTATACGCAACAACATCTTCAATCGTTGTTACAGGAGGAACAAGATTTGGCATAATTATAGCTGCACAAAAACTTTTTGCACTAAGTGGTGCAACAACTTTTAGCATCTCTTTATCTCTTAGATGAAGATGCATATCTAGTGGTGATTTAATGGTTACTTTCAAAATAGTTCCTCTTTTCTTTTGGGTTTACTAAAGTAGTAGCCTTGCCCTACTTTAACACCTAATTCCATAAGCTTATCTTCTTGCTCTTTAGTCTCAATACCCTCTGCAACAATATCATAGTTAAAACTTTTTGCTATAGATAGTATGGCCTTAACAATTTTAACATCGCTTGAGTCTACACAGATATCATCAACAAAAGACTTGTCTATCTTTAAAACATCTATTGGTAACTTCTTTAAATATGCCATCGATGAGTACCCTGTTCCAAAATCATCAATAACTATTCTAAATCCAAACTTTTTCATCTCCTTCATTATAACTATTGCCTCTTCTATGTTTTTCATAATATATGTCTCGGTAATCTCTAATCCGATGCAATATGGCTCAATTCCTGTATCTATAACTATATTTTTAAACCTATTTAAAAGGTCTTTATTCATAAACTGTGCGGCCGAAAGATTGATAGAGATAAATTTCAAATCTTTCATCTCCATAAAATCTTCACACGCTTGTCTAAAAACAAAAACACCTATATCATGTATGATTTTTGTCTCTTCTGCAATAGGTATAAAGTAGTCTGGTGAAACCATGCCAAACTTACTACTTTTCCATCTTATAAGTGCCTCTACACCTTTTAACTTTTTTGAATCTAGAAAGTACTTTGGCTGATAGACTACATAGAACTCATCTTGCTTTATAGCACTATTTAGTGCCTGTTTTATATTCATCCTCTTTTCTATAGATCTAAATAACTCCAATTCAAAGTGACAAAATCTGTTTTTGCCTGTCTGTTTTGCTTCATACATCGCAATATCTGCATGTCTTAATAGTGAGATTACATCATCAGTTATTTCATCAAGTTTTGCTATACCGATACTAATACCTACGATTAATTCATTTTCATCGAAATACACTGGCTTGTTAATAATATCAATAATTTTTGAAGCTATATCTTCACTAGGGCTTTTACTATCACTATAACAAATCAGAAGTGCAAACTCATCCCCACCAGTTCTAAAAAGTATATTTTCATCTCCTATATAGTTCCTAAGCCTATTAGATACCTCTTGAAGAAATTTATCCCCTATATTGTGTCCCAAAGTATCGTTAATAGCTTTAAAACCATCTAAATCCATAAAAAGAAGCTCAACATGAAGATCACTTTTCTTAGCCTCTTCTATCCTCTTTTCTATAACTTCTTTCATCATTCTTCGATTTGGAAGTTCTGTTAGAGCATCGTGATATGCCAAAAATTCAACTTTTCTCTTCTCTTCGATATACTCTGATATATTTAACTTGATAGCTAAATATCCATCAAGTTTATCATCTTGAAACATTGGTGTAATTGATGCTCTTTCGTAGTATATTCTACCTCTTGAGTCTTTATTGATAAACTCTCCTGACCACTTTTTCCCACTATCTAAAATATCATTCATATTTTTATAGAACTCTTCTGGCATCTCACCAGATTTTAAGATACTTGGGTTTTTCCCAAGAGCCTCATCTTTGGTATATCCTGTAACTTTTGTAAATGCCTCATTGACATAGGTAATTTTTCTCTCTTTATCTGTAATAACAACAGAGTCATCACTGTTTTCAACTGCATACCTAAAGGATACTAGCTCTCTTTTTAACTTTATGGATTTTATATAATTTACAAGCAAAATAATCAATAAAAACAGTGCAAATAAAAACATCGTGTTATAAATCGTATGCCTTAGATTACTTATTTTTTTTATATTTTTATCAAAAATCTGCTGAAATTTATCTATATCTATATCTAGTGGGATTTTAAGATATGATGCTGTGCTACTGTTTATTAGTGATATATTCCTGTTTAGAGTTTTTGTATGAAGTATAAAATACTGTAACTCTATACTCTTGTTCCTTTTTAACTTATAAGATAGTTTTTCAATATCTGTTTTAACATAACTACTATCTATCTCATATCCCATATATAGTTGAAAAAGCGAAAATAACACTTTTGTCATAAGGGCGTGTATCTCTTCATCGACATAGATCTTTTTTATACTATTATTAAGTTGTATGGCATATGCAAATGAGTAAAATACCGATGACTTATAAGATTTAATCCGCTCAACTATATCCCTCTTTTTAGCAAATGAGTTTTCTATATGTTCCATACTTTTTTGCAAATCATTCTCAAATTCTCCATATATAAAGCTATGTTTTAGTTCATATAGATGTTTTTCAAACATTTTTACAACAGATACGATATCATCATAACTTTTAAACCTTGACTCACTCAATATAAAACTATCCAATTTATTATTAAGTATTTTTAGTTTAAATATTTTTTCATTGTACTGTTTGTAAAAATCCCTTTTCTTCTGTATTGAGGCGATATAGAAATACATGACAGACATAAAAACAATAACTGCAATAATAATATATGCTACTAAATCAACTCTTTTACTAATTCTACTCAAAATCTATAAGCTCCCCATTGAGTGTTTTTAAAAACTCTACAATACTATCTATATCCTCATTTTTTGCTATTCTTCCTAGCTGATAGTTCATCATATTTTGAGTCACCTCTTTTAGTGTTTCAAACCTTCCATCATGAAGATATGGTGCAGTCTTTTCAATATTTCTTAGGCTTGGAACCTTAAAAACAAACTTATCTTCTGGATTTTTTGTTACATTGTACCTTCCAAGGTTATCACCATGCTCTTCTTGAAAAAATCCAAACTTACTATAGAGATTTCCTCCAATATTAACTCCATTGTGGCAGGCTATACACCCCTCTTTTTTGAACAGCTCATAGCCTCTTTTTGCCTTTTTGCTGATGGCATTTTTGTCTCCTCTTAGGTACTTATCAAAAGGAGCATTTGGAGTTATCAAAGTTTTTTCATACTCTGCTATCGCATCTGCGATATTCTCTTTTGTTATGCCATCTTTATAGATCTTTTTAAAGTTTTTGTTATATTTTGTGCTTTTTAGTTTCTTAACTAATTTTTCAAAACTATGTCCCATCTCTACTGGATTTTCTACAGGACCTTCTACTTGCTCTTTTAAATTCTTTGCTCTTCCATCCCAGAATTGAACAAAGTTGTACCTACTATTTAAGACTGTCGGAGAGTTTATGCTGCCAAGCTGTCCATCTATACCTATAGAGAACTTTAAGTTATCGCTACCACCTAGCTCCAATAGATGACAATTTACACATGCAACTGTTCCATCTCTTGAGAGTATTGGGTCAAAAAAAAGCTTTTTTCCTAGCCTTGCTTTGCTTTTGTCTATATCGTCTACATGTAGAGGTATGGGTGTTATATTATTTGCATACAGACCAACTAAGAGTATAGGTAGTATGATATATTTAAGATTTTTCATAACATATCCTTCAGATTATATTATAACAAATTTATTTATGATTTAATATCATATTAAGAGAAAATATGTGAGAATTCATTTGTTAATAGATAAACAAGTGGGTTCTCATCCACGATGTAATGGAAAAATTCGATTTTTCTCTTTTAACTTTTAATAAAATAAACCGTATTAAGAGGGTAGAGAGTGTTGAACTATATTTTCCATAAGGCAATTTCTCTCTTTTTCTTACTACATTAAGGATTAAAATGTTAGTTTTAGAGATTGAGGATATAAAACAACTCATATCAAAAATCGGCTACAAAAAGTTCTTTTTAGAACTAATCAAAACAATGGAAGAGGACTACTCAAACTGGGAAGATTTTGACAAAACTCCAAGAGTTGCCAACCATGTTGATGATGGTGTGATTGAGCTTATGCCTGTAAGCAACGATAAGCTTTACAGTTTCAAGTATGTAAATGGACACCCAAAAAACCCAGAGCAAAACAAGATGACAGTTATGGCAACAGGGCAGCTCAGTCTTACTAGCACTGGTGAGCCTCTTATGTTTACAGAGATGACACTTCTTACAGCTTTTAGAACAGCAGCAAACTCTGCTATGGCTGCAAAGCACCTTGCAAAAAAAGATTCTTCTGTTTTAACTCTTATAGGAACTGGTGCACAAAGTGAATTTCAATATCTTGCATTTTCATATATATTTGATTTAAAAGAGATTCGCTACTACGATACAGATCCAAAAGCAATGGCAAAATTTGCTAAAAATATGACTGCATACGATGTAAAAATAACTGCATGCAAAAATTCACAGGAAGCCGTTCAAAATGCAGATATAATCACAACTTGTACTGCAGATAAAAGATACCAAACTGTTTTGACTAAAGATATGTTAAAAAAAGATGTATTTATCAATGGAATTGGTGGAGATTGCCCAGGCAAAACAGAGATAGCAAAAGAGATTATAGAGATCTCAACTGTAGTAGTGGAGTTTTTAGAACAAGCACGCATAGAAGGTGATATACAGCAGATGCCTAAAGACTTTTCGTGTACCGAGATTTATGAAGTAATTCGTGGAGAGAAAAATCTAAATGTAGAGACTCATGGAACAATTCTTTTTGACTCTATTGGTTTTGCTTTGGAGGATTACTCTGTTCTTAGACTTATCTATGATTTGGCCCAAAAGAACAATATTGGCAAAGAGATGAATCTAATCCCCAAGCTTGATGATGTTAAAAACCTGTTTTCGTTGTTGTAATTATGCCAGAAATTTTTAAACATATAAAACTTATAGAAGTTTATGCAGACATAGCAGGACATAGAAAAGGTGCAGCTCTTGGACTTAAAGCCTTAAGAAAATCATCTTTAGAGGTAAACTCAGATTACTATGAAAAGTTTGTAACGCAAGAGATAAAACAAGAAAATACTACACAAGAAAACTGTGATTTTAAAAACGCAAAACATATAGACAAAGTCTATCCCGTCATATCTCAGCTAGCTCAAAAAGTAAAAGATATGAGAGATGACAACCTTTTTCCAATCATCCTAGCAGGTGACCACTCTAGCTGTGCAGGAACTATGCACGGACTTAAGATGGCTCATCCAGATGATGAAATAGGGGTTGTCTACATCGATGCACATGCAGATATACACACACCGTACACAAGTGGTTCTGGCAACATGCACGGAATGCCTTTAGCAATTGCATGTGCTATAGACAACAAAGAGTGTGCCATAAATGAGCCTGATGAAAAAGAGGTAGAGTATTGGGATAAGTTAAAATATCTAGTCTCATATGAGTCTTCAATCAAACCTGAAAACATTGTTTTTTGTGCATTGAGAGATTTTGAACCTCAAGAAAACTCACTCATCCAAAAACACAAAATTCCAGTGTATACGGTTGAGGAGATGACATATAAAGGGATTCAAACAGTAGTTGAAGAGATTTTTAAAAAACTCTCATACTGCAAACACATATATGTCTCTTTTGATGTAGATAGCATAGACCCACTCTATGTTCCAGGCACAGGAACACCTGTAACCAACGGACTATCTTACGAACAAGCAATGCAGCTAAATCTTGAACTAATCAAAAATGAAAAAGTGTGCTGCTGGGAAATGGCAGAGATAAATCCTCTATACAACAACAATGACGAAGACTCTACAAGAGTATTTAAAATACTTGAGAAAGTAACAGATACCCTCATCAAGCACTACTAAAAATAGAGCTCTACATGTAGAGCTCTGCTAAGTACTAAATCGCCTCTTCGTCTTCTTCTGAAGTTCTTATTCTAACGATTTTTTCTACTGATGATATGAAAATTTTTCCATCACCAATCTTTCCAGTTTTTGCAGCATCTACAATCGCTTTTACCGCAGCATCAACATCATCTTCTTTAACGATGATATCGATTTTGATTTTTGGTAAAAAGTCTACCACATACTCTGCTCCACGGTATAACTCTGAGTGACCCTGCTGACGACCATAACCTTTAACTTCACTAACTGTCATTCCAGTTATCTCCATAGCTGTTAGAGCATCTTTGACATCTTCTAGCTTAAATGGTTTGATGATTGCTTCTATCTTCTTCATAATTCCTCCCAAAATCTAAATTTTTATATTGTATCTCTTTTTCTATGATAAAACCATAATATTTATGATAATTACTCCACTAGTTAGTTATTTCAATAATTAAAAGCACTTAGAGGCATAAGATTTAGTGTTAAAAAGCTGTAGGACTAACTAGTTAATGCAAAGCTTTTTAATGCTAAAGATTGTGCCTCTAAGTGCTTCCCTATGGGCGATTTGCTTTTACTCCATATTTTCGTTAAAATCATTTGAGATAACTAGTTAGCCCTACATAATTTTGCCTCGATATACAGCAAAATCAAATCGTTAATTATTGAAATAACTAACTAGTGGAGTAATGCTATTTTATATAAGCTTTCTTGATTCTGATTTCATAGATTGGTCTATCTCTTCCATTGACTTCTGAATTTTCAATTTTAGTTACTACATCAAAGCCATCAACCACTTCACCAAAGATTGTATGTCTGCCATTGAGCCATGGTGTTGGCTGAGTTGTTATAAAAAACTGACTTCCATTTGTATTTGGTCCCGCATTTGCCATAGCTAGGATTCCACTTCTATCAAACACAACTCCAGGAGCAAACTCATCTTTAAAAGGTTTTCCCCATATAGACTCTCCACCTCTTCCTGTACCTGTTGGGTCTCCACCTTGAATCATGAAGTCTTTTATAACTCTATGAAACACAATCCCATTATAATAACCTTTTTTAACTAATCCTACAAAATTCTCTACTGCCTTTGGAGCAATTTTGGGAAACAACTTAAACTCTATGTTCCCCTTGTTTGTTTCAAAAACAACATTTTGATCAGCTGCAAAAACTAAAGTTGAAAAACTTACCAATAACAAAAAAACCAATTTTTTCATACTACTATACCTCTTCTTTTATGAATTTTATATTTTTAAAACGATACACTTTATTTTTAATCTTCTCTAAAATACCTGCTTGAATTAGCTGCTTGAACATATGAACAACTGTTGGCTTACTAACTCCTATGTTGTCCATTATATCTTGATATGATCCATAAAAGATATGCTCTTTGTCAAGATTATTAATAACATATTTTAAAATCTCGATTTTTTTGCCTCCAACAAGAACTGAGAGTGCATCTACCATATAGCTACAACCTTTCAACTCCTCTTCTTGAACTTTTGGAAGCATAACAACATATATAGAGTTGATTAGGTCTTTAATATTGATTGGTTTTGTTATAAACCCATCAACTTTTAACTTTATCGCTTCCATAAGATACTCTGTTTCCGTAAAAGCAGTAGTGATGATAGCAGGTATATCTTTATGCTCTGTCTTTTTAAGCTCTTTTAACATATCTATACCATTTTTATTTGGCATCATAATATCTGTTACAATGATATCTATATCACCCTCCAATGCCATTTGCAAACCCTCTTCACCATCTCTAGCAACTCTAACCTCTTTTACAAAATCATCAAGTATCATCTTTGTTTGATTTTGCACACTATCTTCATCTTCTACATACAGAACCACACAATCTTTTAGACAATTTAAGTCCATTTAACCCTCCTCCTCATTTATTGGCATTACGATATTAATACAAGCACACCTCTTATAAATCTCGTCTTCTTTTGAAAACTTATGAGAAATATTCTCTACTTCAATCTTGCCATGCATCTGTTTCTCTATAATCTCTTTTGACATATAAAGACCTATTCCCGTTCCACTACTTTGGTGCTTTGTTGTAAAATATGGCTCAAATATTCTATCTACAACCTCTACCGGAACCCCTCCTCCATTATCTATTACTGAAATTTTTCCTTTGTTGTCCTCTATTTTTACTAATATTTCTATATATCTTTTTTGATCTTCCCTATTTTTTAAAGCATCTTTTGAGTTTGACAGAAGATTCATCATAACTTGTGAAAATTCATTTGGATATCCTAAAACTACAAAATCATCTTTACAAATCAAATCAATTTTTATATCTATTTTTTCATAAAAATTACAAACCAAATCAATAGACTCTTCAATAACATTTTTTACACTAAAATTTTCCTCTATTTTATTTGGTTTAAAAAAATTTCTAAAATCATCAATTGTCCTCGACATCGATGCCCCTAACTTAATGCCCTCTTCAACTTGTGAGTCAATAAACTCATCATCAAGCTTACCAACCATGTTTTTCATTTGAAAACTCTGAATAATCAAAACCATTGCATTAAGAGGTTGCCGCCACTGGTGAGCAATATTGCCTACCATCTCTCCCATAGCTGCTAGTCTTGATTGTCTAAACATAATCTGATCTTTTTGGCGACTCTGCTCTACCTCTCTACTAATTTTTTCTTCTAAGGCACTATTTAGCTCTTGCAGCTCTTTTGTTTTAATATTTACCATTCTCGCAAGTTCTCCATGGAGCAATCTGATGTTTCTTAAAATTACTGTTGCAAGAAGAGCTGCTACTGATATAGTTCCTACAGTTGCTGCAACTATCCAATCGAATGTGCTATCGTAGACTGCCTCTGTTCTTTGCTTTCCGCTACTTGCTGCCTCAAGATTTAAACTTATAAGTTGGGTTAAGTGAATATTGATAGAGTTAATACTGGGGTACAAATCTTCTTGTAGCCGTTTAAATGCTTCTTTGGTTTGATTTTTATCAAACTGATTGAATATTTCTACTAAAATGGAGTTTATCTGCATAATTTTGTTCTCAATTGCAAATATCATATCATCTTCTAACGAGTTTGTTTTTGGAGCTTGTTTAATACTTATCAATCCTAAAGACTGGGCAATATCAACTAACCAATCTGTCTCATCTATAGAAAGGCTTGTTTTATACTCACTCCAATCTCTTCTAACAAGCTCATTTGCAAGTACAATAATATACTCTCCATCTTCCACACTTATATGTTTGCTCTCAATATCTCTAAGAGTGTCAAGTATATTTACAGTATATATATCTTTTAATTTTTCAAGCTTAATTACAGGAATCATCCGCTTCTCATAGAGAATATCAAAATCACCCTTAATACGATTTAGACTCATATGTGCAAAACTACCGATAAAGAGCATTCCTACAACCATATTAAGAAACAATAAACTTGTTTTTTTAGCTATTGTCATTTTATCAACAATTTCCATGAGCTTTTTAAATGGATTTTTAATCTTTTTCATCTATTTCCCAAAAAATACCGTCATCGTAGTATGTAAGATATACATTATTTAAGCATTCACACACTTTTTTACCTTCTTCTGACTCTTTATCTTTTTTTATCTCCTCATCTATAAGTCTCATCTGATCTATAAAGTCTGATTTGGTAAATTTTTTGCCCACCCTTCTAAATAGTTCCGCCGTTATTCTAGCTATAAAATAGCCCTCTAGTGATATATAGCTATAGTCTCTATTGCTGTTATACTTATCCATTAACTCTCTATAGAGGTTTACATCTTTTGAGAGTGCTCCCCATGGAGAAGGAACAACTTGAGAAAAAAC
>Ga0256840_1003329_pt1 | contig 13107 bp, 9 predicted proteins | sample 355202metaG_FD_185969 | JGI IMG/M metagenome (GOLD analysis project Ga0256840, IMG submission 185969) | Hydrothermal vent microbial communities from Mid Atlantic Ridge, Atlantic Ocean - 355-202 | ecosystem: Environmental > Aquatic > Marine > Hydrothermal vents | place: Atlantic Ocean: Mid...
GCCGAAAAAGAACAAAATTATCGTAACTACCATCGCGCATGCAGTTGTTACCCGCCTTACTATTGCGGCCCCGCTGCTGTTGAGCGCGACGGTTCTGTTTCTACTTACGTGCTGATGGACCTTGCGACATTGACACCTGGTTGTGCTTAAGGTGCAGCCGCAACTCCGGTTCATCCCCGTAGTTTGCCGTTAGCAGCAGTGGAAGAAGAGACTGACAAAGGCACCAAAAAAACAAAAAAAAAGCCCCTCAAACCGTAAAGTCTGAGGAGCTTTAAAATCATGGTACACCAGACAGGATTCGAACCTGTGACCCCCTGATTCGTAGTCAGGTACTCTATCCAGCTGAGCTACTGGTGCACGTGAGCCATTATATACTCTAGTTCAATTTTTTCCTCAAGACTGTTTTGTGTCTTTATTCTCTTTTTCCTGCTTGTGACAGATTATTTCATGATCTGCCGGTTTCAGGGTGGGATCAGCTACAATTATAATGGAAATTTTATTGCGACTTTCCATTTCACTGATCTCATGACGCTTATTATTGAGGAGGTACTGGGCAACATCCAAGGGAAAATGACACTCCACCCGAGCCACTTCTTTACGGCTGGCTCCGGTCTGAATACGACGCAGATAAAAAAGTGCCAAAGTCTCAACAGAACGGACGATTCCACGTCCCTTGCAGTGCTCGCAGACACGGTAGTTACTGGTCTCGATCGGAGCACCTAGCTTCTGCCTTGAAATCTGCATAAGGCCAAACTTCGAGATGCGGCTGATATCCACCTTGGCACGATCCCGTTTCATGGCATTTTTGACCTGACGTTCAACCTCACGAATATTTCTATTGATCCTCATATCAATAAAATCAACAACAATCAGACCACCAAGATCACGAAGCCGTAACTGCCGAGCAAGCTCTGTGGCAGCCTCCATATTAGCCTTAAAAATGGATTCTTCGAAGTTCTTTCCTTTTCCTGTTGAGCCGGAATTGACGTCGATGGCAACAAGTGCCTCAGTGGGATCGATCACTATGGAGCCGCCTGAGGGCAACTGCACCTGCGGCTGATAGATCGATTCGATCTGGTCTTCCACATTAAACTGATTGAAAATTGGCCTCGACCCCTTATGGAGACGAGCCTTGGCACCCTTTTGTTTTGCAGGCAGAAGATCCAGAAAGTCCTTCACCTTTTCAAGAGCTGCCAGGTCATCAACAAGAATCTCTTTAATCTCAGGGTCAAAATGCTCCCTCAAAAAACGCAGCACACAGTCATGATCCTGATAAACTCTTCCAACACCATCAAGGCTCTGGCCTTTTTTCTTAATCTCACGCCACAGTTTGGAGAGAAAACGGACATCCTTGGTAAGGGCTGTTTTTGTTACATCCATACTAGCTGTACGGACAATCCAGCCCACCCCTTCCGGAATATTCAGCGAATCCATAATCTCACGAAGCTGAGATCGTTTTTCCTCACCACTGATCTTCCTTGAGATCCCAGAAGAGTCAGAACCGGGCATAAGCACAACACCACGGCCTGGAATGGAGAGATAGGTAGTCATATTGGCACCTTTATTCCCCACTTCCTCTTTCACCACCTGCACCAGAACCTCGGTACCCCGCTCAAGGACATCATGGATCTTCAGCTTTTTCCACTGATGCTGCTCAATATAACGCTTATTCTCATCGCTGATCTCCTGCTTATAATATTCGGGATGGATCTCGTTAAAGGGAAGAAAACCGTTTTTATCAGTGCCATAATCCACAAAAGCAGCCTGAAGATTACTCTCAATGGCTACTATCCTGGCCTTATAAATATTGTTCTTTGTCTGTTTGGAAGAAACCGTGGAGACATGAATTGACTCCAGACGACCATCGGCAAGAAGTGCCAGACGACACTCTTCAGGCTCTTCAGCGTTAATGAGGAGTTTTAAGACCGGGGCTTTTTCCTTAGACACCCGTTTTTCGACACTATCCTGCTTTTGTTCACGGACGGGCTTCTCCTTTGCCTGGCCTTTTCCCTTTTGCTTTGCGCGCCCTCGAGGGCGTGACGGCTTCTTTTGGAGTGCACTTTCGTCAACTACTCCGGACACACTTTCAGCAGAATCATCTGCTTGGGTGACCTCAACAGTTGACTCAGATACAGCTTCATCCTCAGCAATCTCAGCCTCAACCTTTTTTTCCTGGGATTTTCCTTTTGCTTTAGTCTTTGCGGCAGGTTTCTTCCTTGCCGCTGGCTTTTTCTTTACCGTTGCGGCAGCACCTTTTTTCGCCACCGTGGTTGTCTTTTTAGAAGCCGATTTCTTGCGGGGTTTTGCAGGCTTTTTCTTTTTTTCTGCAGCTTTCGGAGACTCTTTTTCAGTTTTCTTTGCTGTACTGTTCCACCAGGCACCTGTCGATGCCTTTACTGGCTTTTCCCACACAGCCTTCTTTTCAGACTCTGCTTTTTTATCTGTCATATCTTTCCTTTACCAGAAACAGGACAAGCCTGTTCTGTAATCTTGCTGACAATTCACTTCCATGAATGTCACAGTTTTTTAAACTAAACCGGAGAAGTTACAAACTCCTCTTCGTTCAGTTATACATTTTGTCATCATCCTGCCCAGGTCCTTCTGTCAGGAGACTATCCCCTGTTCAGACCATAAAGGTACCGGTTTTTTTTACCGGCACCTGCAGAACTTCCGACACCATCTTTTGAAAAAGATTCAACGGTTTTTTTTACCGGTTGAACCTGTTAACATTCAAGTTTTCCGGGCACACACCCGGAACATCATCACTCCCCTGACACAAATTTTATGTCAGGGGAATAAATAAATTTTATATTACCAAACCACTCCATCTCTTCCGGGCAACAGAAAACAGCACAAAGCTGCAAAGGCTTCTACCCTGAACTCATTAAAAAAAAAACAATCAACACCGGGAGAAATATCAGCTGCTGAACTGCAGTGAAAAAGATGGCTTACCTGCATTAATGAATAGCTTCAAATAATGATTTCAAGCAGAATAACAAGAAAAATGCTGTTCTTATTGCTGGAAACACACTACAATACGAGCTGAAGATAAAACAATTTCTCTTTATAATCAAGGCAAATATGTGATTTTAAACTTGACACTAAACGCCCATCCTCGTACATTTCTATGGTTAATCGAATTTTCCTTTACTAATCAGGGTTACAGAGACTTTGTCCCTTCACCCACGGTGATCGCTTCCAGGAAGCCCCAGACAAACATTTTCTTAGTAATAACCATGGCGTGGACCCATCACACTCCCACATGACAATACATGAACTTTCAAGGAGTTATCAGTGACTAAGCTCTTTAATCGACGTCCTTATTCAAAATTCTCTCTCTGCCTCGGGTCGCTACTCGCCCTGACTGTACAGCCAGGGTTACTTCAGGCAGAAACAATACAAACCGATGAGTGGCAAATTGAGGCCGATAAAGTTCTGCGCTTTGAAAACCCTAAAAGTGTCATTGCCGAAGGCAATGTGATTCTTACCAAGCTGAGAATTTTGCCACCCAAACAGAAAAAAGCAAACTCAGAGGTTTCCAACTGGGCTCTCTTGCTGGAAGAAGATGGGCCACAGAATGTTGAAGTAGTCGTCACCCAGGAAACTCCTGTTGACGCTGAACCACGCTACAAAAAAGAGATCACCATCAGAGCCGACTGGATAGCCTACGATGTCGAGGAAAACAACATCAAGGCAAAAGGTCATGTTTCCATCAGTAATGACACCGACAGTCTCAGTGCTGAAGAAGGTGTGCTGGACCTGGACACCGAAACAGGAACATTCAGAGAAGCTACTATTCTGCGCGATTCCATGGATCTCCACCTAGAAGGGCAGACTATTAAGAAGACCGGTGTCAATACTTATGTCATCGAAGATGGCTGGGTGGTTACCTGTAAAGTTGATGAGGGTAACAGTCCGCCATGGAGTTTTGCCGCAAGTGAAACCAAAGTAACCCAGGGCGAATATGCGATTATGAAACACGCCACATTTCGCATTAAAGATGTTCCGGTATTGTATACACCTTGGCTTATGGTTCCCGTTGGCAATAAGCGTCAAACAGGAATACTTTTTCCCGAAATATCCAGCTCGGATCGTAACGGATTTGGTATAAACCTCCCGCTTTTCGTGAACCTCTCCGACTCCTCAGATATTACTCTGTACCCAGAATATTTCGCAAAACGTGGGTTCATGCCAAGTCTGGAATACCGTTATATCCTTGGAACACAGCAGAAAGCCTCCATCATGGGTACCTATCTCAATGACGATCTCTCCGACCCTTCCGAGACCAGCTACTGGGAGGATACCGGATATACCCATACCAATCAAGACAGATACTGGATTCGTGGTAAAGTCGACCATGATTTTGAAAACGATATTTCCACCCGTGTGGATCTCGATATAGTTTCCGATCGTGACTATCTCACGGAATTCAATGGGGGGATCACCGGCTTTGAGGATTCAAACAACTCTTTCCGGGACGTCTTTGGCCGTGGTTTTCAGAATAAGACCAGCGACCAGCGTGACAACTCATTCAAGATCCTCAAAAGCTGGGATGGCATGGCTCTGGAAGGCGTATTCCTTGGTATCAATGACGTGAGGCAGGACAAGACAAGCCCGACCCCTCTCTGGAAACTGCCCAGTCTTGATTTCACCGGCAGTAAACCCATCGGTGAGACAACTCTCACCCTTGACTGGGATACGGGATATGTCAACTACTACCGTGACGAGGGTGTGGGGGGCCACCGTTTCGATATTTATCCACGCCTCAGTGCTCCTCTTCCCCTGGGCCCCTACCTGGAATCCCGTGCCGAAGCCGGTATTCGTGACACATTCTACAGCGTTCAAACCTATGGTGACGGTGTATGGGATCAGGGTGACACCCCCAACCGCATCCTTGCAGACTTTCACACTGAGGTAGGAACCACACTGTTACGCGATTTCACTCTGGACATGGGAGATACCGCTGGAATCAGTCACAGTTTCAGACCTTACATCGCGTACGATTTCCTCTCAGACACCGACCAGGAAGACCTCCCCATTTTTGATTCCGTTGATCGCATTGGTGAAACCAATGCCATCTCCTACGGTATTGATAATTTTTTTGACCTCTTTGGTTCAAAAAACAGTCAACGGGAATATGGATACCTCAAGATCAGCCAGAGTTATGATTTTCGCAGCGAATCCTCTGACAACCCATTTTCTGCGGTGTCTATAAAACTTCGCTGGAACCCTGTTAAAAGTGCCAGAATTATCTACAAGACAGACATCGATGTGTATGGAGATGGATTCGTAACCCATTCCCTGGAATCGTCATACTTTAACAGTCGTGGTGATTCAGTGAGTCTCGACTACCGTTATGACAAACTGGACAATACTGACCAGATCAATGCCGACATCAGGACACGACTCTTTGATACCATCTTTGCATCCTACGCCATTGAGCACTCCATATCCCAGTCAGAAATAATCGAACAGAACATATCCCTGATGTATCAGCCTGCATGCTGGTCCGTGGAACTCACATCCCGATACACTCCAGGTGACCACACGGTGATGATACTCTTTAATCTTGCCAACATAGGGACGCCACTGGGAATGAAGCTGTAATCGACCACATGGACTTTGACGTATTTAACGGGGATGCCGACGGTATAGTGGCCTTACACCAGTACCGTTTGCAACATCCAAACCCCGAAGCAACCCTGATAACCGGGGTTAAGCGGGACATTAAGCTCCTCAGCAGAATTCAAGAGCAACACAATGGCCACATCACGGTCTTTGACATCTCACTCGATTCCAACCGCGACGCCCTTACCGCACTTCTTAATCAGGACAACGACATCACCTATATTGATCATCATTTTGCCGGTACTATCCCCGATTGCAACCAACTGACCACCCACATAGACCCGTCCCCTTCCATATGCACCTCTCTTATTGTGGACAAGCTCTTAGGCGGAAGATACCGCAGCTGGGCCATAGCTGCAGCTTTTGGCGACAACCTCCACGACTCCGCCCAGGAAGCTGCTGCCACCCTGTCTCTGAACAAGGAACAACTCGCTGAGCTACGAGAACTTGGAGAACTACTAAACTACAACGGCTACGGAGCCAGTCTGGACGATCTTCATTTTGCCCCCGATGACCTGTACCAGGCACTCCATCCATATGACGATCCGTTTTCTTTCATCAATGATTCTTCCGACATAAAAATACTGCAGCAGGGTTTCAAAGAAGATATGGAACGTGCCCTGGGCCAGCAGGAGATGAACCCCGGCCAAAAAAACCGGGTTTACCTTTTTCCCAATGCCGCCTGGTCCAGAAGGGTTGCAGGAGTATTTTCCAATCTTCGTGCCAGAGAAAAAAAAGATGCTGCCCATGCACTCATTGTGGAAAATGATGATGCCACTTTGCGTATAAGTGTTCGGGCACCGTTACATAACAGAAAGGATGCAGATACTCTGTGCCGTGCCTTCCCGACAGGTGGAGGAAGAACAGCGGCAGCCGGTATCAATATGCTCCCCCCGGAGATGCTTGATACATTCCTGGCTCAGTTTCATTCAACGTATTCTGCCTGACTTTTCGGTAAGCTAAAATGAAAAATCTCTTTGTCGGAATTTTTATTTTACTCCTTCTTTCAATTACATCCTCCAACACCCTTGCAGCAACAGCCCCCCCCCTCGCCGCAAATCAGGTGAGAGATGGTCAGAAAATAGACCTGCAGCAGGAAAAATACCAAATTCTCTTCCGCGAGCTTGAACAGGAGCACGGGTACACAAGACAGGGACTCAATAGCATATTCAAGGGTGTCACCATAAAACGGAAAGTGCTCATCCTTATGGACACACAGTGGGAGGCCAAACCCTACTATCTCTACCGGCCTCGGTTTGTCACCCGCTCAATCATCCGCAAATCTCGGAATAAACTAAACAAACATAAAAAAGTCCTCGATCTTATTGAACAGGAAATAGGAGTAGATCGCGAAGTTGTGATTGCCATCTGGGGGATAGAATCACGTTTTGGCAAAAACAGCGGCAGCTTCAATGTTTTCCAGTCCCTGAATACCCTCTTTGATGCTTACCCGCGCAGATCTGATTTTTTCAGGAAACAGCTTATTGAGTTTCTCGCACTGTGCAAAGAGCACAGCTACAATCCCCTGACCATTAAAGGATCCTATGCAGGGGCTTTTGGTCAGACACAATTTATCCCTTCAAGTTTTCGTTCCTATGCTGTGAGTTTTGACGGTAACGGGCAATGCGACGTCTTTGATTCCATTGAGGACATTCTTGCTTCCATCGCCAACTACCTGAGCCATTTTCACTGGTCACTCAATGCTCCCCTCTATGCCGATATTGGCAGCATACTTAAAGGGGAGGCGGTGAAAAAAGCTCATAGCCTTGGGAGAAATGGATTTGTGGATTACCTGACAGTACAGAAAGAGCAGAAGCTTGCCCTTCCCATTCCTCCCCAAGGACGCCCGTTGACAATCGTCCGCCTTAAAAAAGACCCTGAAAAGGGCGGGGGTAGCCGCTACATTGCCGGATATCCAAATTTTCAGGCCATCACCGAGTGGAATCACTCAAATCGCTTCGCCATGGCAGTCTGTGAACTTGCCGAAGCTATAAGGTAACAGAGTATGAAAACCAGGCAATTTCCCATTTCTACAATCATTGTACTCGGTATATCTCTGCTTCTTCACGGCTGCGCAAGTCAACCATTGACCAGAATATCCACCGACCAGTTCCCCACCTTTACCGATGATTTGGAAAGTGAGCGACTGCTGACTGCTGCGGTTCGACACCTTCACTACTTAAACACCCTTCCTTACGACAAATCATTTACCTTTGGCAGTGACACCTATCCAACATCCTGGCTGCAGGAATCAATGAACTCCTTTATTGATATCCTGAAACAGGATCCTCACCCAGAAGAACTTTCCAGAATAATCAGCGAAAATTATTCTGTTTATCAGGCTGCAGGCCGAGAAGATTTTCCAAAAGGGGAGATGCTGATAACTGGATACTACGAACCGTTTCTTAAAGGAAGCCTGGTAAAGAAAGAACCATTTATATACCCCCTCTACTCACCTCCAGACTCCCTGGTACAAAGTAAAGAACCGGAAAGCGGAACGATTACCTTCAAACGAAGAGATAAAAATGCCCGGCTGCTTCCCTACTGGACCAGAAAAGAGATCATCGAAAACGATATCGCTGCAGGAAAAGAGCTGGTCTATCTCGATAGCCCGGTTGATGCCTTCATTCTTCATGTCCAGGGTTCGGGAAAAATACAACTGCAGGATGGGACAGTACGTTCCATTCATTACGCTGCATCCAACGGACTCGAGTATTTCTCTATTGGTAAGCTATTGGTAGATCAAGGAAAAATGACACTTGAAGAAGCATCCATTCCTGCAATTCGCAGCTATCTTCACGCACATCCTGAAGAACAGGACGAAATTCTCAACCACAACATTAAATTCATCTTCTTTAACTGGGCCCCAGATGGTGACCCTGCCGGCAGTCTTGGAGAACCACTGGTGGCCGGACGTTCCATTGCTGTGGATGCCAGGGCTCTGCCCCAGACTGCAATGGCATTCCTGATAAGCCGTAAACCGGTACTAGATGATTCCGGGGCCATTACTCACTGGATCCCCATGCGCCGCTTTGTCCTTCCACAGGACACCGGAGCTGCTATTCAGGGACCGGGACGAGCCGATCTTTACTGGGGAAGTGGTAACTATGCAAAAACCGCAGCTGGCAGTATGAAAGAAACAGGCGCCCTCTACTTTCTGGTAAAAAATAACTTCGAAAACCCGAAAAAATGATTGGCCTAAGCGGCTGGCGTCAGAGTTCCAACGTATTCCATGAACAGGCCCACGAATATGACAGCTGGTTTAAAAACAGTCTGCTCTTTGAGATAGAGCGCAATGTCATCACAAAACTCGCCCTGCCAAAATCAGATCCAGCCCTTGAAATAGGTGTTGGACCGGGCCGGTTTGCACAGGCCCTTGGTTCAAACTATGGCATTGACCCTGCTATCGCACCCCTCAGTCTGGCAAAAGACAGAAACGTTACAGTCTGTCAGGCAATAGGAGAAGAACTACCTTTTCGCAGCAGGACTCTGGTCATGGTTTCACTCTTTTTCACTCTCTGTTTTGTTCAGGACCCGAAACGTGTCTTGAAAGAGAGTTACCGCGTTTTACAGGATGGCGGCCATCTGGTACTTGGTTTTGTACCGGCAACCGGAACATGGGGACGATATTTGCAGGAGAAAAAAGATTCCAATCATCCATTTTACAGATATGCCCGATTTCTTACGATACAAGAGGTCTGTACTATTCTTGCAGACCAGCATTTTTCCATCAAATCCTCCGCATCCGGCCTTTATCAGGTTCCTGGTCATGTTGAACAGCTGGAGCCCCCCCAAGATGGACTTGATGAAGAAAGTGGATTTGTAGCACTTCTTGCCGAAAAATGAAATTTGAAATAAACTGTTTAAAGACAACATATTCTTCGTTTGTGTCTGTGTATAAATGTCCTCCTTCTCTAGCTCTTTGTCGCTGTGGCTTTTTTATCCGCGAGATACTAACTTCATACCACAAAAGAGAGTTCTCTCTGTGGCATCTGCGGTAAATCTCCACTTGCGCTCGAATTAGAAAAAAAGCTCATTACTGGACGAACACCAGCTAAGCAACTCCAACCAGAAAACATCAGGAGGTTTCCGTGAAACACATTCTTCTTTTACCGGCTCTATTTCTTGCAACATTTCTTTCTATCCCAGCCCATGCAGCAGATGTCTACAAAGTTGTTTTTGAAACCATGGACTGCAGCGGTAATACAGGGTTTGCCACAGTTGGGCCAGACGAAATATACAAGATAGGGAACGGTGACTGCATGGATCCTGATAATCCCGCCAAAAAGCTCAAACAGCTTTTGGTTCACGACGGACAGGGAAGTTACCGGGTTTACACCCTTACCCAGGACGAGGCAAGAAACGTGATGCAGGATGTCAAAGAATATATGCGATCTAGAAAGGGATCCCTTGATCGCTCAGATTCAATTATCATCAGCCACTGAGATTTTCACTTTCAGAAGCTGTACCAGGGCCGAATCCCTCCGAAAACATCACTGCTGCGAAGAAAGCCTGTCCGCTTCCAGGATAATCTCCCTGTTTTTTGAGATAAGGCTTACGTTCCGACCAGCCAAATCACTGGATTTGGCAGCCAGATATCTGGCCTGCTCGTAATCTTGCTGTTCCAGTCTCACCTGTGCCAGTTGGGACCAGAGGAATTCATCCTTGGGGGCGATACGAAGCCCCCGTTCTATTCTTTGTGAGGCTGCTGCAAATTCACCCATCTCCATGAGCTGCCACGCCTGTTCCTGGATTTTTGTCACCACAGCCCCTCCCGGTCGACGAGCTGCCCAACCCCCTTCTGCCCCTGAATGGAATGTTTTCAGCGGTGTCTCATATTTCTGGCGATATGGTGTTGCACTTCGGTAACCGGGAACCGAACACCCCTGTATTACAGCCAGGCAGAATGCCAGAAAAAAGAAAATCACCATCTGTTTCATTGAAAAATCCTAAACAATTTCTGCATGGTACTCTGGGGGACCTTTTCATAGCGATCTTCCCTGGTTCTCAGTCTCTCACTTTGCAAACCGCGAGATCCGCAACGAACTACTACGGGTAAGACACCACCCCTGACATAGGGGAGCAACTCTCCGGGTTCACAATAATCAGCATACAGGTTTCCCGCCGCAACATCCGAATAGTAAAACTCTATGCTATCAGGGGCCTGTAACTCAAGGGCTGTGGTCCGGATCTGGCTCATCACTGCTGCCCAAACCAGCATGGCGCCAGTGGCACCGGTGAGATTGGTAGTTCTGTTATCATCCCTCCCCACCCAGGCAACCGCAACATGCGAGCCACTGAATCCTGCAAACCAGGAATCCCGTAACTGATCCGTGGTTCCTGTCTTACCAGCCACGGATAGTGACAACGGTAGAAGATTTACAAGATTCCTGCCGGTACCGCTCTGACACACCTCCATGAGGCCACGGCTCAGACAAAACAATGGGCCGGGCTTCACCGCCTGCTCCACCAGGAGGGGGTATCGCTGTAAAAGGGTATTCTGCATGTCAGTCACTGCAAGTATAGTTCGGAGCTGGGTTCTATATCCTCCTGCAGCGATGGTCTGATACATTTGCAGAACTGTCAGCGGCGGTAATTCTACTGCGCCAAGCAGCAGGGATGGGTAGGGGGCAATCTCATCATCAACTCCGAGACTCTGCAGAGTTTTCACAACCGCATCAACACCAAGCTCCATACCAAGCTGGACTGTCGCGACATTATAGGAATCCGCCAGGGCAGTAAGTAATGAAACCGGGCCGTAGAACTCCCTGTCGTAATTTTCCGGTTGCCAAGCGCTCCCTCCCTGGACAGGAATACGTAAGGGCTCGTCATAAAGGGTAGAAAGCAGATTATATTTTTCCGGCTGACCTAGAGCGGTTAAATAAACCGCTGGTTTGATGATAGAGCCCACAGGACGCCTCATATCAAGGGCACGGTTAAAACCTGCCTGCCTCGGATTACGTCCGGCAACAACAGCAAGCACCTCTCCCTGGTCAGCAGAACAGAGCACAAATACTCCCTGCAATTTCCCTTTTGGCAAATTTCTCTGCAGCTCAATATCTGCAAGAACCTTTTGCAGGCCATCTTCAGCCCGCTTCTGGAAAACAGGATCGAATGTGGTGAAAATTGAAAGCCCTTCGCTCTGCAGATCTTCGTCACGATAATCACGTTTAAGCTGGCGGCGTACAAGCTGCACAAAGGCTGGGTAAGGCGTTATTCCAGAGGGTACGCCCTCACGTATCCCGAGAGATCTCCTCTGTAAACCCTGAACTTCACCCTTGGAGAGCAGGCCGGCTTTACCCATTTTCCCAAGGATAATATTACGCCGGGATCTTGCCCGCTCTGGGTGCCTTCTCGGATTATAAAATGAGGCACCTTTAGCCATCCCCACTAGAAGAGCTATCTGATCCGGAGAGAGTTCGTCGATATTTCTTTCAAAATAAAAGCGACTGGCCAGCCCGAAACCATGGATGGCACGTTTTCCGTCCTGGCCCAGATAAATCTCATTGAGGTAGGACTCCAGAATATCTTCTTTGGAATAATGATACTCAAGTAGAAGTGCCATCACAGCTTCATTGAGTTTTCGCCCTATGCTTTGCTCACTGGACAAAAAGAAGTTTTTCACAAGTTGCTGGGTAAGGGTACTTCCGCCCTGTACTGTTCTGCCAGCTTTTATATTTGCCAAAAGAGCTCGAAGGATAGCCAGTGGACGAATACCTGCGTGCTGATAGAATTTTCTGTCTTCGGTAAGCAACAGAGTCTCAGCGAACAAGTAAGGAACGTCGTCAAGCCTGACAAATAGACGATCTTCATTGTCACCAGGATAAATGGAGGCGATAAGCAGGGGTTCCATTCGAAAAATATCCAACTGACGCAGGGACTGGCCATCACTCAAACTGCTGATTCTGTTATCAATAATCTTTATGTTTACAATGGCCGCCTCTTGTAAACCTTCCGGAAAAGGAAAGTCACGACTGTGAACAGTGAAAGAATTCCCAGCTCTGCGAAATTCACCTGGTTTTGCAACTGAGGGAGTAGAAACATACTGAAGAAGATCTAGTTCCTGCTGCAGATCATCAGCCAGGAGTTCTCTGCCGACATACAACTCGAGCGGTCGTCCAAAAATCCTCGCCGGCAACTCCCAGCGACGCCCCTCAAACCGAGTTGTAACCTGCTCATTGAGACGGGTCACAACACTCCAGGTACCAAGTCCCGCCAGCAGAGACAGCACAAGAAGGAGAAGAAGAAAAATATTTTTCATGAAAGCATCTATTTCACCCTGTTATAAAGTGCTCTTTCCCAATTCATTATCCTGCATTGGGGTTCATCAATCAAAAACATACAAAAAATTCTATTTCCGTTCAGCAATTTCCGGTTAGGAAATTGCATAAAAAATATGTTAAATCAGCGCATTAAGTCATTTTTTACTTGACATTTTGTTTATAATGTGCGGCAAATTTTGGTATTAATTAATAATAT
>Ga0256840_1003330_pt1 | contig 13106 bp, 12 predicted proteins | sample 355202metaG_FD_185969 | JGI IMG/M metagenome (GOLD analysis project Ga0256840, IMG submission 185969) | Hydrothermal vent microbial communities from Mid Atlantic Ridge, Atlantic Ocean - 355-202 | ecosystem: Environmental > Aquatic > Marine > Hydrothermal vents | place: Atlantic Ocean: Mid...
TTTATCCAGTTTGTTCCAAAGACCTCTCGTGCCATCTGTGCTGTGGTTATTGCCTCTTTGGCAGAGTGAGAGCCTGCAGTATTGGGCAAAACTTCTATACCTAAAGACTTGATAATATCCCAAAACTGATTACCCCCTTTAGCATCGGTACTCCCTGCTGCCTGACGACGCAAAGCCACCGTCACTATCTGAGCACCAGATATTTTAATGGCATCTTCCATATTTGCAGGACTCGGATAGAGTGCAGAACCAATGAGTAGCCTACTAGATAATTCTTTCCCACCAATCTCCCATTTTTCATTTTTAATTTTTAATTTTTCATTCATATCATCCACCCTGTACAGGTGCAAGTATCTCTATACTATCATTATCTCTCACCATCGTAGTGTCATACGTTGAAATAGCAACAAAAGTACCATTAAGTGCTAATGCATAGCCTTCACCTTTATACTCCAAAGCCTCAACAGCTTCTTTGACATTAAGTCCATGAGGAATCTCTTTTCTTGTACCATTCACTATAATTTCTATCATCTTAATATACCTCCAATTAATGCTTGCTCCACGATGGCAGGAGCAAGTAAGTACCCATGCCTGTAAAGTCCGTTTATACGTGTCAGTTTTTTATCTTGCGTGATGGCAGGCAGATTGTCTCTAAGTGTCGGACGACAATTGGTCACTTGATTCACTATCCGTGCTTCTGCAAACCCAGAGTGCATGCTATACACAGCCGACAGGAGTTCCAATGACGAACGTACAGACATAGGGCTTTTGTCTTCACTTTCTATCTCTGTAGCACCTATAATATACCTGTTATTCGGGCGAGGTACAATGTATATTTTATAACGAGGATGCAACATACGTGTAGGTCTGCTAATGTTTACTTCAGGTGCATCTAGCCAAAAAACCTCTCCTCTGACTCCTCGTAAATCTTTGACTTGTTCATTGGCACCCAAACCACGTGCATCAAAAACCCAATCAAATATTTTTACATGACCCATATAATTTATACGTGCTCCTGAGACTTCTTTAACCTTTGTTTCCTGATACCATGTTACATTTGGATGTGCCAATAGATACTCACTTGAAGCTTGCATAAACCTCTGTGCATCCACCTGCCCTTCATGAGGAATATAAAATGCCTTGGCATGTTGTTCCATATCTGGTTCCAGTGCCACAAGTCCTTTTCTATCGAGTAACTCTATCTGCGAAGCTTCAGGCACCTTTGCTCTAAGCGTCTCTATGAAGTGGTCTAGCTCTTTGTAGTCTTGGGGATGTGCGGTAATGATGCTCCCTTTTTGTTGATAAGCATCAGCAATCCCTATCTGCTCCAATAAAGAAGGCCACAAAGCAATAGACTGCTTACCATGCTCAAAGATAACAGATTCTGCCGTCTCTAACTCTGCAAAAACAGCCAACATCCCTGCTGCCGTCATCCCTGCAGCTTTGTCACCATAAGCTGTGTCTTCATCAAAAAGTGTGAGAGTGTGTCCTAGACGTAAGAGATTTAAAGCTAAAACTCTTCCTACTAGACCTACACCTGCTATACCTATATGCATACTAGCAACCTTTCTTCCTATTAATCACGCGAATGCGTGCCCTGTCCTTCCGAACACCCTTGAAAGCAGAGCGATTTGAGAGGAAGGACGACTTTTGCTTACTTTTCTAGAAAAGTAAGGAGAATAACAACGCCACAATTTGAACAAATAAGGAAAGTAAATAAATCAAATTCACTTAGCCCTTACGGCGAAATCTATATCTTATTCAAATTTTATTATGTGGTGTTGTCGGGGGACAACACCCTACATGTTATAAATAAAAATTACACGTTGGTAATTTTATCCGCTTCTACATACACCTCAGAACCCATCTCTTTAAACTTTTCAGACATTTCATCCATACCTATTTGCTTGGCAGTTTCGACATCTGTGTCAAGTGCATCGGCATATTCACGTACGTCTGCTGAGATTTTCATAGAACAAAACTTTGGTCCACACATTGAACAGAAGTGTGCCACTTTGGCTGCTTCCATAGGGAGTGTATCATCGTGATACTCACGTGCACGCTCAGGGTCTAAACCAATGTTGAACTGGTCTACCCATCTAAACTCAAAACGTGCGAGACTCATCGCGTCATCTCTGGCTCTTGCACCTGGGTGACCTTTGGCTACATCTGCTGCGTGTGCGGCTATTTTATAGGTAATGAGCCCTTCTTTTACATCTTCTCTGTTAGGCAGACCCAAGTGCTCTTTTGGTGTCACATAACAGAGCATCGCACATCCGTACCAACCTATCATCGCTGCACCGATACCTGAAGTGAAGTGGTCATACCCAGGGGCAATGTCTGTCGTTAAGGGCCCGAGTGTATAGAACGGTGCTTCATCACACCACTCTAGCTGTTTCTCCATGTTCTCTTTTATCATGTGCATTGGTACATGCCCTGGCCCTTCGATGAGGGTTTGGACATCATGTTTCCATGCGATTTTGGTTAAACGTCCTAGTTCTTTAAGCTCTGCAAACTGTGCTTCATCATTGGCATCGGCTCCTGAGCCTGGACGTAAGCCATCCCCTAGTGAGAATGTCACATCATAGGTCTTCATAATCTCACAAATCTCTTCAAAATGTGTATTGAGGAAGTTCTCTTCGTGGTGGTGTATCATCCACTTCGCCATAATAGCCCCACCACGTGAGACAATACCTGTCACACGCTTCGTCGTCATCGGAACATGGTGTAGTAAGAGTCCAGCATGAATAGTAAAGTAGTCCACCCCTTGCTCTGCCTGCTCTATCAGTGTATCTCTAAAAACTTCCCATGTTAAATCTTCTGCGATACCATTTACTTTTTCTAACGCCTGATAGATAGGCACAGTCCCAATAGGCACTGGCGAGTTACGAAGTATCCAGTCACGTGTGGTGTGAATGTTTTTACCTGTACTCAAATCCATCACCGTGTCTGCACCCCAACGTGTAGACCATACCATCTTCTCTACCTCTTCTGCGATGCTAGAAGTGGTGGCTGAGTTACCGATGTTTGCATTGACTTTTACCAAGAAGTTACGCCCGATAATCATAGGCTCTACTTCTGGGTGGTTGATGTTACATGGAATGACCGCACGTCCTGCTGCTACCTCTTGACGTACAAACTCAGCCGTAATCTTCTCTGGCAAGTTCGCACCAAAGCTCTCACCTTTTAGGCGCGCTTCTCTCTCTTCATCCTGGAGGTACTCCTCAGACATAGCTACATCTTGATTTTCACGCAGTGCGATAAACTCCATCTCAGGAGTAATAATACCTTGTCTTGCATACCAAAGCTGAGATACGTTTTTGCCTGCTTTTGCTTTTAATGGTGTACGTACAAGCCCTTTAGCCCCAGCAGTAACAAAATCTAATTGTTCATCTGTAGAGTAACCGTTGTCCACAGGTGCCATAATGCGCCCCTTATACTCCTCTACATCACCACGCCCTACTATCCACTCTTTACGAATAGGGGTAATCCCCTCATCTACACTTATCTCTACAGTAGGGTCAGTATAGACTCCTGAAGTATCATAGACACGTAGTTTTGTCTCGTTACCAAGTAAAATCTCTCTTACAGGTACGCGAATATCTTTGTGTATTTCACCTTCTAAATAAACTTTAGTAGATGCAGGAAATGGCTCTCTAGTGAGCTCATCGTTTGAGGTCGAAAATTTGTCTTTAAATGGTTTTGTCATTGAATTCTCTTTCATAAATAATTAAATTTCGAAAAGAGAGAAGTGTAAATAAGAATATAAATGGATAACTTTAACACCTAAAAGTGCTAAAATTATCCATTTATGAAGTAGTTACAGTCTCTTCCTTACGCCGATATTATTCGGTTCAAGTTCAACGGGTCAAGCTATTTGCAGCTATCTCAGCCATATATCCTTTTTCAAAGACATGGAGCACCCCGAGAGGTTGATAATGAAATATAGACTAACTAAGATAAAAGTACTCTTAATTAGAAAAATATTCTATAATTTTTAAAGTTTTGTCTGATATAATCTCACCAAATACTTTTAAAGGAGACACTATGCCAGTACTTTTTACACAACTGTTTCATGCGCTAGAAGAGTCTCCTTTGGTTGTAGCCAAAGCATGTCACTGTAACTGTTATTTCAAACTCAAAACAAAACTAGCACTGCTTTTAAACCACTACATCCCTAGATGCCCGTTTTATACAACGTTTTATGCATTTAGACGTACGGGTGTGCATCCTCCACAAAACCTTTTTTCACTCTAATTATTATCAACATTTATTTTACCATGTAGGGGCGATGCCCATCGGAAATACCCTTGGGGTATGCTATCGAACCATATAACATATACATATATTGAATATTAATATATTCATATTATTATCATTGGTGCGATGGCAATCGCCCCCTACGATGGTTTCTATTATTTTTATATGAAAAAGGAACAATTATGTCAAAAAATTACATCGTAGGATTCCCACGTATTGGGGAACAAAGAGAACTTAAAAAAGCACTAGAGCTCTACTGGGCAAACAAAACAGACTTTACTGAAGTAGAAAAAGTAGCTGCTACGCTCAAAGCTAGACACTGGAACTATCAAAAAGATGCAGGCATAGACTTTATCGCGTCTAACGACTTTTCATACTATGACAATATACTAGATACTGCTGTCATGTTAGGGGCTGTTCCTAAACGTTTTGAGGGGCTAGAAAATGAAACACTCTACTTCTCTATGGCGCGTGGAAACAAAGATGCTGTCGCTATGGAGATGACCAAGTGGTTTAACACAAACTACCACTACATCGTACCTGAGCTTTCACTAGAAGACAACTATGCGCTTAATGCTACAAAAATTCTCAATGAATATAAAGAAGCAAAAGCACTAGGTATTACAACAAAAATCAACCTCATTGGGCCTATCACCTTTTTAGGGCTTTCAAAACGTGTAGACAGAGGAGACACTTATGAGATCTTTGGGAAAATACTACCTATTTATGAAGCCCTGCTAGCAGAAATAGCAAAGCTTGATGAGAGTGTAACCGTGCAGATAGACGAACCTATTTTTGTCAAAGGTGTGGAGCCAAAAGTATTGAGTCTCATTAAGCCTTGTTACGATGCTTTGTGTGCAGTCTCAGACAACATTAACATCATCGTCACCACATACTTTGAACACTCTAACGAAGCTACTAAAGTGCTGGTACATACACCTGTATGGGGCATCGGGCTTGACTTTTTGTATGGTGAGAAGAATGTAGAGAGTTTGACGCTTATCGAAGAGAGTGGTAAAAAACTCATTGCAGGTGTGGTAGATGGCAGAAATATTTGGAAAAATGACATCACTAAAACAACAACACTTTTAGAGAACATCGCCCAAAAAGTAGCAAAAGAGAACATGATAGTCTCTAGCTCTTGTTCACTCTTGCATACACCATTTACCCTCAAATATGAAGAGAAGATGGATGCAGAGATTAAAAACTGGCTCTCCTATGCGGTAGAAAAACTAGAGGAAGTTGCATTGGTTTCCAAAGTATTCTTTGGTGCATCATTAAGTGATGCAGAACAAAAAGCACTACAAGCCAACGAGACGGCGAACAAAGAGAGACAAAACTCACAACGTATTCATAATACGACTGTGCAAAAAAGAGTTGCAAATTTTACGAAACTAGAACGTGACGGTGCATTTGAAGCGCGCATCAAACTACAGCGAGAGCAACTGGGCTATAAAGATTTAGCGACAACCACCATAGGTTCATTCCCTCAAACCCCTGAGGTCAGAAAAGCCAGAGCAGACTTTAAAAAAGGTTCTATCTCTACAGAAGCATATGAAACAGAGATGAAAAACTATATCGATGACTGTATCGCATTCCAAGAGGAGTGTGGACTAGAAGTACTTGTGCATGGAGAGCCAGAGCGTAACGATATGGTGGAGTACTTTGGTGAGCAACTTGATGGCTATGGCTTTAGCCAAAATGGATGGGTACAAAGTTATGGAAGCCGTTGTGTCAAACCACCGTTTATCTACGGAGACATCAGCCGTCCTAAACCTATGACCGTAAGTTGGATGACCTATGCACAGTCTAAGACAGATAAAATCATGAAAGGTATGCTCACAGGGCCTGTGACAATCCTCAACTGGTCATTTGTACGTGACGATATGGCTAGAGGAGATGTTTCCAAACAAATTGCCGTAGCACTCTCTGATGAGATAAATGATTTACAACAAGCAGGTATCAAGATGATACAAGTAGATGAAGCTGCCTTTAAAGAGGGTTACCCACTACGTGCAGAAAACATCGCAGGCTACGAGAGCTGGGCAGTAAGAGACTTCAAAATATCAGTCAGCACAGCCCATAAAGAGACACAGATACACACCCACATGTGTTACTCTGAGTTTAACGACATTATAAGAACCATAGAAGCGATGGATGCTGACGTGATTTCTATAGAGACTGCACGTTCTGGTAATGAACTACTCAAAATATTTAAAGAGGTAGGATATAAACAAGAGGTAGGGCCTGGTGTCTATGACATTCACTCGCCACGTATACCAAGCGTAGAAGAGATGGTAGAGCAGATAAAACTGCTACTAGAAGTACTCCCAAAAGAGCAACTCTGGATAAACCCAGACTGTGGACTTAAAACGCGTAAATGGGGAGAGGTAAAACCTAGTCTTATCAATATGGTGAAAGCTGTGGAGATTGTGAGAGAAGGGTTATAAAACTTTGAAGTTGAGGGTGGATATAGAATCCACCCCTACTCAGTCTTCATGTCAACAAGTTCAGCAAGAAGTTCATCGACTTCTTCTTCATCAAGTTCATTACGTCCTAATTCTTCTACAATAGCAAAACACTCTGTACGCATTTCACGCATCTCTTCGAGGTCTTCTTTTTGTTCTTTTGAGGCATTTTTACTTTTATCTATCGCGGCAAAAAGTTCATCTATCGCGGCTTCTAAGTCTGGGATAATTTCTAGTTCTAAAAGATTTTTAAGTTTGTCAGCATTGGTCATGGAGATTCCTAATATTTATATGGAGAAATTATATCAAAATAAATGTACAATGTCCCCAAAAAAGGAATATCCACTATGTCAAACACAGAAGAAAACAAACTAGACGAAAAATTTTTTGAGAGAGCAGATGCACATATCGCTTTAGCCAATGGTCACATTAATGCAAAGATTCACCCAGGTTTAGCAAGTAATTCACTCATGTATGCTGCATCTCGCTTTAACGCTTGGGTAGCTGCAGCTGGTTTTGCTAACGGTGAAGACCTAGGCAAAGAGAGAGAAGAAATCATCAAATTTTTCACAGACCAATACAAACTCATGCTAGAAGAAAACCTAGACAACTACATACAAAACTACGATATGTTTATGGGTGTGTCTAAAGAGATGGCAGAGGAGAAGTAGCGCCTTTCAAATACATTACGGTCTAAAGACATCTATCTCTAAATCATTAATGATTTTATAGTGCTTGTCATTTGCCGTACATAAAGTCAATCCATAGTTAGAGCATGTTGCACCGATAAGTGCATCAGCTAGCTGCATGGAGTGGCTTAAAAAGTACTCCTCCACATAAAAAAGTGCCAATGCCGATATCTCTTCATTAATATATATTGTTTTTACCTTCCATTGTTTAAAGGTACGTTTCAGTTGGCGTAACTCATTTTTGTCTCTCATACCTTGTACCAATTCCATATATGTCACCGCAGAGATAGCAAAAGTATTCAGACTATGTATGAGGTCGTACGCATGCTTATTGCCACGAAGATACCAGATAATAACATCGGTATCTAAAAGCACATCATAGGTCAAAATTTCGCCCTGCCCTCATACCACGTACCATCTCATCGACTGATTCATCTCTGTCACGCCACATACCAAACAAGGCATCATCTTTGGGTTCATTGCTGGGGGCATCGTAGGGTATGAGTTTTGCTTTTGCTTTGCCACGATAGGTAATGAGTATATCTTCACCTTTACCCAATACATCAAAAAGCATAGAGACATTAAAACGTAAATCTTTTGCTGTGACTGTCATAGAGTATCCTTTAAGTTTATAGTTAGAGTATAAACTATTAACTATTAAATGATTCTTAACAAATCGCTAAAATCCTCAAACAACTCCAACGTGACGACCCCACCCAAGGGTATGGACACCCAGAACGCCTAAAGCATAGACTCTCAGGCTTATGGTCAAGAAAACTCACCCAAAAAGACAGACTCATCTACAATTTTACTGAGTCAGCTATACATATTTTTGCTATGGGTGGCATTATGGGGATAAATAAGTTAACAATATTTAAGATATACTTTTAGAAAAGATTATTTATGTCCAATATCAAACATATCTCTACCTCTGCTTTAGCCAAAAAAATGACTATACCAAAATACCAACTTGACGAAATGCTTCTCAGTTGCAAATACATCCAAAAAAATGATACTGGATATACCTTAACAGATTTAGGAAAAGAAAAAAGTGGCATTATTAAAAAACATGCTAAATTTGGAGAATATATTGCTTGGGATGAAAATATTGAAATCCCTAATAAATTGATAACCCAAGGAAAAGAATTTTATTCAGCTACCAAGATAGGGAACAAGTATACTTTATCTGCACGGAAAGTAAATATGATTTTATCTGAAATTGGACTCATTGAGAAGTATCTAAAAGGTTGGACAATAACGTCATTGGGTACAAAAAACGGTGGTATCCAAAAAGAAAATTCTAAAAATGGCGTGCCTTATGTCGAATGGGATGAATCAATTTTTAATAGCTCTGCTTTTAATGCCATATTGAAAGAAGTACAAGGTGAAGCAGGTACAAGCACACAAAAAGCTATCGAAAGTACCAAAGATGTTGATTTTCGAGATAAATTCAAAGCAGAACATAGAGCTACAGACGGTCATATGGTAAGAAGCAAAGCAGAAATGCTTATTGACAATTGGTTGTATATGGAAGGTATTGTACATGCATATGAAAGAAAACTACCTATTGAGGAAGATGTTTATTGCGACTTTTATATTCCTTCAGGAAAAGTCTATATAGAATTTTGGGGATTAGAAAATGAACCTAAATATGCCAAAAGAAAAGAAATTAAAAAATCTATTTATCAAAAATACAATTTTAAGCTCATAGAACTCACAGACAAAGAAGTTTTTAATCTTGATGATATTTTACCTCGTATGCTACTTAAATTTGGAGTGCAAACACATTAAATTCAAAATATAATTTTGAAGATATATAGATAATAAACTTGTGCTAATAGTGCTAGTTTGCTATAGATTTTATCGAACGGCGGGAGTGGAGTGAGAGAGCTTACTTAAAGTAAGTGACCGAACGGAACGAAGCCGTTCGGTGAAAGATATAGTGAAATAGTGCTATTAGTGGCAGCCGCAGCCTGTGCCGCAACTCTCACCTTCAGCCTTTGCTGCTGGCTTCGCAGCAGGTGCTGCACCAGTACTACACGCACTCACACCTGGAGGTGTAGTTGGTTGTACTGCTGAGTTGTCTGCGCCACCTTCTGCGTTTACCTTGTCGATAAATGCTAGAAGCTTTGACGCAGCTTCTTGATAACGTTTTGCAGTCTCAGAGTCTGGCATATGGTAGGTTACTGGCATACCAGTATCTCCACCTATTCTAATCGCTGGCTCTATAGGGATACGAGCGATAACCTCAGTATCGTACTCTTTTGCTACTGGTACAGTCGTACCCATACCAAAGATGTCTGATTCTTCATCACACGATGGACAGATAAACCCTGACATGTTTTCTATGATACCCGCCGTTGGGATATGTAACTTTTGGAACATATCTAAGCTCCGACGTGAATCATCTAAAGATACTTCTTGAGGTGTCGTTACTGTAATACCTGCGGTCACTGGTACAGACTGTGCAAGTGTAAGCTGTGCATCACCTGTTCCTGGAGGCATGTCTATCACGAGTACATCTAGCTCAGACCATAAGATGTCTCTGAGGAATTGCTCGATAGCCTTCATAATCATAGACCCTCTCCAGATAAGAGACTGTCCATCTTCCATGAGTGACCCCATAGACATGATTTCTACACCATAGGCTTTAAGTGGGTTTACTTTGTTTCCTTGGATTTCTGGTTTTTGACCATTTACACCCATCATTCGAGGGATGTTTGGTCCGTAAATATCAGCATCAAGTAGTCCTACTTTTTTACCTTGCATTGCCATAGCGATAGCGAGGTTTACAGATGTTGTTGATTTACCAACCCCACCTTTACCAGAACTTACCATTACAAAGTTTTTTACATGAGGAGCGATGTTTTTACCACTCACTGAGTTTGACATTTGTTTTGGTGCTGCTGGAGCAGTTACATTGATTTGGATTTGTTCAAACCCAAGTTTTTTAAGTTCGCTTGTTGCTTCATCTCTAAGCTGTGCTTTTACTTCATCGGCAGATGATGTAATGTCAATAGTCAACCCTACGGTTGTACCATTCACAAGTACGTCTTTGACGAAACCAAATGTTACGATGTCTTTCGTAAAACCTGGGTATGTCACGTTTTTTAATGCTTCTAATACATTTTCTTGTGTCATTTTGTTCCTTTATTGAATAATTGTTATAAGGAGTTATACCACCAAAATCTTAAATAGGCTTTAAAAAATAGGCTTTTTTAGAATTAAGAGTCATTTTATCTCATTAAAGTATTGATAAAGTATTGCTCGCTATAATTCGTTACTATTAGTTACATGCAGATACATTATAATAAGGGATAATTTGTCGAATACAACACTTATACTTCTCGCTGCGGGAAGTTCAACGCGATTTGGTAACAATGTTAAAAAACAGTGGCTCTATACGAACGAGACACCATTATGGTTACATGTGGTAGAACACTTTGAAGCATCAGCTGACTTTGAGAAAATTATCATCGTCTCTACCGCAGAAGAGATAGCTGCTATGAAAAACTTTGCTAACTACACCTATGTGCAAGGTGGTAACAGTAGGCAAGCTTCACTGAACAATGCACTTTCACACGTAAGCACACCTTATGTGATGGTCTCAGACATCGCAAGATGCTGTGTGCCTAGCGATATGATAGCACGAATACTGGCAGCCAAAGAAGAAGCCTCATGTATCGTGCCTGTCTTACCTGTGACCGACACACTCTACCTAGATGGCAAGCCTATAGACAGAGACCAAACAAAAATCATACAAACCCCACAACTCTCCAATACAAAACTACTCAAAGAAGCATTACAAACTGAAACACTCTTTACAGATGACTCTTCTGCTATCGCTTCTTTAGGTGAAAAAGTACACTTTGTTAAGGGTTCTACCAGAGCACACAAGCTTACTACCATTGAAGACCTACAAAAAGTAACGTGCCTCCAAGCACCCTCAAGCAGAACGCTTACAGGTTTTGGTATAGACATACACCCTTTTGAAGCAGGCAAAAAGATGTTTCTTTGTGGTGTGCCTATAGAGGTAGACTATGGTTTTAAAGCACACAGTGATGGTGATGTAGCCATACATGCTCTTATAGATGCACTTTTGGGTGCTGCTGGTATGGGTGACATTGGTGAACTTTACCCTGACACGGAAGATGCGTATGCAGGAGCAGACTCAAAAGTCCTCCTACGTGACACTGTAAAACGTATCAACGCCTATGGCTTTAGCATAGGCAACATTGACATGACTATCATGGCAGAAGCACCAAAGCTTTTACCCTACAAAAATGAAATGAAACGCGTTATCGCAGACATTTTAAATATACGACAAAACTTTGTCAACATCAAAGCAACTACAGCTGAGAAACTTGGTTTTGTAGGACGCAAAGAAGGTGTGACTGTTCACGCCGTAGCAAATTTAACATACCTTAATTGGACAACTTTAACAACGGGAAACAACATATGAAAATCATCATTGTAGAAAATGAACTCTATTTGGCACAAAGTATCGCCTCAAAACTTCAAGAAGAAGGTTATGTCACTGACATATTCTCTTCTGTTAAAGAAGCTATGGGTAGTCATGGAGATGTTTACCTACTCTCTACGAATTTACCTGGGCAAAATGTCTCTCCACTTATTACAGCATTTAAAGATAAGATTATCATCTTAATGGTGAACTATATCAACAACGATACCGTAGGAGAACCACTTAAACTTGGGGCAAAAGACTATATCGTCAAACCATTTATGCTTGAAGACCTCATGCGTAAAATAGAGCATTACAAAGAGTACCAAACACTCAAAAAACAAACCTTACTCTTTCAAGAGTACATGGGTAACTTACTGCAAGATATTGAGACCAATTTTGACATCAGTAAAATAACCACGCCATTGGTGATAGAGACAAACTATCAACGTTTGGTCGATAAAATTGTTTTTGAACATGCACAGGCAACCAATACTCTGCTTACCTTTGTGCCCTTAAGTGACAAAGGTTGGAAAGAGAAAATAGAAAAAAGTTCTCCGAGTTCACTCCTTTACCTTACAGAGATACAGACACTCAAAAAAACAGACAAAGAAGCACTCCTAGCGATACTTCCTCAGTATGATTTTATACTCTGCAGTACTGCGAACTTAGAGTCTGACTTTGAGACGATGACACTCAACACTGATTCAAAACTCTATGACCAAAATGAGATACTTACCATTGATGATTATGTCAAGTTCATCGTCAACTCTTTCCAATACAAATTTCCAGACACGGAGCTTTCTAAAAAGTTAGGAATCTCAAGAAAAAGTCTCTGGGAAAAACGTAAAAAGTACGGTCTCTTTAAGAAAAAATAACCCCAAAAGGATAAGGTCATGTCAAACAATAAATTGCTCTATATCGATACAGAAGCACTCTCAACCTTAGCCTTGGTCAAAGCAGGGCTCATCTCTCCGGTTGAAAGGCTTATGAATGAGGCTGAAGCCACTTTGGTAGACACTACACAGATGTATAAAGGTGTGCCCTTCCCTTTTTCATTTATCTTGGCACCCACAGGTGAGAAAAACCATCAAACCCTAACAAGCATCAAAAAAGGTGACATCGTTGACCTTATGAACGAGGGAAATAAAGTAGGAGAACTCATCGTCGATGAGACCTTTGAGATAGACCCCAAACAACGCCTGAACAATATTTATGGTACCTATG
>Ga0256840_1003331_pt1 | contig 13105 bp, 21 predicted proteins | sample 355202metaG_FD_185969 | JGI IMG/M metagenome (GOLD analysis project Ga0256840, IMG submission 185969) | Hydrothermal vent microbial communities from Mid Atlantic Ridge, Atlantic Ocean - 355-202 | ecosystem: Environmental > Aquatic > Marine > Hydrothermal vents | place: Atlantic Ocean: Mid...
CAGGTTTTTTAATTTTCACAGGATTCTTTTATGTATTTGGACTTGAAGTAAATTGTATAGTGTGGTTGCTTAAAAGTAGTCGTGGGTATTTTGAATTTGGTGGAGGTGAGGGGAATTGAACCCCTGTACAACTATAGCGGTTATTTCAGTAATATTCGGCTACACCGAACGTTACTAGAGATATAACAAAATTTTAAAATATAAGTGTCAGTAGATAATGGGCGTTTCTTACTGACAATTCCACTGACAGTTGTTTCTATATATGGTTAATTTATTTACGATACAATATAACACTTTAAAATATTGAAAGGAGTTATCATGGCATTAGCAATAAAAGATAACAAAGTAGTATATATTGTACCCCCTAAAAAGTTGACAGCGAAAGAGACAAAAATGCTTGAAGATGCTCCTCTTAATCATAAGCTTATCAAAAGAGCAACTTCTCGTAAATATAACGTTGTATAAATTAAGGATATCCCATGGTTCAAAAAATAGATATAGATTTTGAAAAAATATTTTCAGACATTGATGGTATTGAAGCAGATGATAATACTATGGAACTTCTTGAAAATGGCATTCCTGCATATGTCAAAGAACCGAATATGCCACAAGGCACTATGATTAAGCTCTATCCTAATGGTACTAAAGAGATAGTTCACATAGACAAAACATTTCACGAAAGTGTTCTTTCTGCATAATGGCAAGTAAACTTCTTATCTTTGCTGGACCTAATGGTTCAGGAAAATCAACACTTTATCGTAAACTACAATCCAAGTATGAATCACTAGCAAACCTGCCACTTATTAACCCAGACGATATAGCAAAAGAGCTTTTTGGTAATTTTCTACCTGATGGTTCAAAAGAGAGTAATCGTCAAATGCTTATAGCAGGTAGAGAAGCTCTTAAACAAAGAAAAAACCTTATCGCTCAAAATAAAAGCTTTGGGTTTGAAACTACGCTTTCAGGCAATAGTGAAAAGCATACGATTAAAAAAGCTTTGGGTGCTGGCTATGAACTCTATATTATCTATGTTGCACTTGATGATCCATTCTTAAATGTACAGAGAGTTAAAGCGAGAGTACAAAACAAAGGTCATTTTGTAGAACCTGAAATTGTTGTTAGGCGTTATTATAAAAGTATGCAAAATCTCAATGAAATTATCCCACTTGCAAAAAGTGTGTATCTTTTTGATAATACTTTTACAAAATTTAGACTCATAGCTTCATTAAGAGAGTCTGGAGCGAGAAAAGAAAAAAGTGTTATTGTTAAAGATGCTCTTCCTCCATGGTCAGGTAGTGCTGTAACAACACTTATTGAAAAGATGAAAAGTTAAAATGTATTCATTGTGAAACGTATTTTTTAAAAATTCTCATGTAGGATCCACCATAGCTTTTATAAATGAGGAGAATTATATTTATCTGTATGATTGGGAAAGCTTTTGTAAAAGCTTTATGCATCATGATAAACACCGATATATTTGAAAAAATATATTAACTCATTTTAAAGTTTACTAGCTCCATAGTAAAGAATTTTTGTTATCACTTTTTCTAGTGCTTTGTCAAAGATATTCTTTTTTGTACTTTTCCTATATCTAATAAGCTCTTGAAACAAGTCTTTTTTAAGATCTAAGATATTCCTATACTCTTTATCCACACTTATTTCTCCACCAGCATGAAAAAAAATTGTTAGTTTGTATATAATTTTATAATTTTCAATTCGCTCATTAGAAGTTGCTTTGCTTTCCAATAAAACCCGTTCTTTCTTAAGCTTGATGTAAAACTTATTCTCCATTGAATTTTTATTAAGTCGCTTAATAGCTCTTTGTAATCTATCGTAAAGCAAAATATCATTTTTATTAAAATAGTAAAAGTATACATTTGGAATGGGTACCATTTTTGGTATAACATTTAATGTGGCTAAAAATTTTGCAATTGTACTCCTGTGGTTTCCATCACTAATATAATATTCTTCATCATTTAAAACATCTATATTCCAATCCCCACTAGCTGAACAGGTTTTTCGATACTCAATATCGTAGTAATATTTAACACTAAGTCGTTCTTCACCAGAACAATATAAATGATTTAAATTACTACCTCTCTTTAAGGATTTTAAGAAATTTTCCCATGTCAAATTTTTATAATCTGGATGGTTCGTACCTTTAATTTCAGTTATGTCAATTAAAGCATTGTTTTTACAAATTTGTTTAAATGAGAATTTATAAAAATCAGTAGAGTATGATTCGGCTATATTATCCTTAAATGGTATTTTATCTAGGTTTTTTAATATAAAATCCTCACAATTCATTTTATCATTTTACCTTTCACGATCACATCAAAATAACACTTCACAACCTCAATATTAACAGACTTCTGTTTCACTGCATAAATAAGTTTAGGATTTAGATCCTGGTACTTTAGATCATCTAAAATCTCTTTATCACTTCTATTTTCAAATGCGATATCTGTTTTAGCATAGGAGTCTGCTAGGAAAAGTACTCCTACTTCAATCTTATATTCTTCAAATGATGGCAATGCATCAAGCACAGCATCTCTAAATTCTTGTGATTTAGCAAACGTAGCACTATAGTCATACTTAGATTTTTTACCTACCTCACGTATGAAACCTAATTCAAAATGGTACCTGGCACACATGGCTATATATTCTATTTGTTTGTCTGTAAGTTTATAGTAATCATGCAACAAAGGATAAAGGTCATTTTGTATAATCTCTTGAGAGTAAACTTCATGTTTATTGAAAGTATATATCACTCTCCAGTTTAGCTTTTTACTGTAGTTCTTTTTAAACTTTCCAATATCATGTAATAAGATACCAAGATAAATGAGCTTAGATTTAGATATACCGTCGATTTTCCTTGAAAGGTGTTCTTCTATGGCTTCAAGCCTATTCCATGCCTTAAGGTACTGTTTCACCTCATTATCATACATCTTCATGAAGTTTCTTGTATGCGTAACAATACCCCATTGATGCCAATTGGGTTGATGTTGCTCTGGAGAGTCAATTTCTGTAAAGAATTTTTGCTTGTATTGCTGAATGAGACTATCAGTTTCTTTATCTACTTCTTTAGATACTACAGATTTAGCAATATCCTCTAAGTTTATATTGACTTCCTCAATAATCTCATCGATGAATAACATGTTTGCTCACCTTATTTTAATTGTTTTAAATAAATAGTTTCACCTGTTTTTAAATCAACATCTATATGAAATATTCTACCATCTGGAAATTCTTCTACTAAGAGTCCACCATCATTTTCATAACATGCTGCATAACCTCTATCTAAAACTTCTTGAGCATTATTAGTAGGATTTTTTTCCATGTAATCCATCATTTTATCAAAACTATCTTTTTCTATTTCCTTTGCCATTCTTTTCCCTTAATATTATTTCATCGATTGAGTAATGCCATACACACCATAGCGTTGAGCTGCTTCTGCTGCCATTGTACAAGTATATGACTTTTTTAGTTTCATTGCATCATCATATTTTGTTTTAGTCCATAGTCTCATATAATTTTCATGACATTCATTAAAGTCTTTTTTTAGTAATGCTTTATCTGAATCATATCTTCCAATAGCAACTAGTTTTTCTTGTTCATATGCTTTACGTGCAATATCACACAGAGGGTTACCATATGCAGCTTTTTCACATGTTTCATTTTTATATTGTAAAATTTTTTCTTTTGGATGTTGTGTTAAAAGGTTATTAATCGCTTCATCTGTTTTTTCTTTTTGTAATGATTTCCATGCCTTGCACTTTGCATCTTTTAAAGATAGCACATCCCCATAAAAAGGTCTTGAGTAGTATTGACAATCCTGTTTCCCTAGAGACATAAACTTATCATAATCAGCTACTTTAAAAATATCTAACTGTTTTTTATATTCTGCATCATAAAATACTTTCTTTTTAGCTTTTTCTTCAGCTTCTTTTTTCTCTCTAGCCTTACGTTCTTCTTCCCAAATTTTTCGCTTATGAGCTTTTACTGCATCATGTGCAGCCTTGCATTCTTCATCTTTCATTACCTCCATGAATTTCTCTTTATCTTTGTCGATACGTGCAATAGCCATAGCTTTTTTACAATCTTTTATCTTTTCATCTGCATCATCCAGGTGTGATGCATAATATGCTTTATCATGATCAAAAAGTCCTGCATTTGCAGAACCTATCAAAACAGACAATACAAATAGTATAGCTTTTAGTTTCATTCTTATTCTCCTAAATAATATACGGTATAGTACCGTATATTTACTTATCGAGTTTGATAATCCTTCTTTTATTTCGCCGATTTAGGCTAACCAAAAATGCAATTTTTGACTTATAAACGTGTCTGCTTTAGCAGAACTGTGTCAGGTGTGAACCCAATAAGTGCTTATAGCTTTTCGATAGAAAAACTATAAGCTACTATAAAAAACTATTTTATTCCTATAAAATTAATATCATACTATAAGTTAATATAGTATCAATATATACTAACTATAATTAAAATATATATGACTATTAAAGTATGGATTAGCTATACTTTAAAAATGAATACAAAAAAACTAAAGAAATTTACCAACACAAAAAAAGTTTCAGTATGCTATCCATACTTGGAAGAAATAAGATACTTGGTCAAAAATAATGCTTCCTTAAAAGCGATTGTTGATTATTTGTCAAAAGAAAATGTAACAATAACCTCTTCTGCTCTCTCCAGTTTCATACAAAGATATATCCTTGAAGAAGAAAAGCGTAATAACACAATGGACATACTTTTTGATCAAGCTTTTTATTCTGTAAAAAGATTAGTCAAAAATTTACATGAACATGAAAAAAAATTCTTGCAAGATTTAGTGAAAAGTTTTGTAGAAGAAGATAAAATAGTCACTATAGAAAACTCTAAAGTATTCTTCTTGAATTTTATAAATTTAGATAAAAATAAAAATTCTTGCCATGAATTTATTTCAGAATATATAGATGATTATTTTTCAAAAATTGAATGTTATATTTTAATAAAATCTGAAAAGGATAACAATGAATAACTCTATACTTGAAAAGTATTCAAACAAAAAAAAGCGTTCAAAACTTTTGCCATTCATCAAGGATATAGAATTACTACTTGAACATGATGCTACTCAAGCTTCAATACTTGAGTATCTTAAAATAGAACAAAATGTTACAGTAAGCCAACCAGTACTTTCAACCTTTATAAAAAGATATATTGCTAAAAATCCTTTGAGTAAAAAATCAAAAAAAGTAATTAGCAAAAAACAAGCTCAAGCAAAAATAGAAGAAGTAGAAACTCCTCCAGTTAAAGAAACTTCAAAAAAGAAAGAAGGGTCTATCTTCCTATGAAGCAAAAGTACATACGGCTCAGTATGGACACTAGCAACAAAGTGCCTTGCACCTAACAACACCTAAACGAATTGGCAGCACATTACTTAGCGAAGGCGTCATAGCAAAACTCTTGTGAATTACTTGTAAATTTGTGGCCGCGATAGCTGCTGCAAATTTAGCCCATACGTGGGCGGCAAGTTATTCATCTGATTTTGCGAAACTCAAACGGAAACAAGCAGCATTTATCGATAGATAAAAGGTCATACTTAAATCAATTTATTAAAAAAATAGCTTAGGGATTAGTACCTTTGGTGAGTACCATGTACTCATTCTCAAAGAGAATACAAGCCCGACCCGTAGGGAAAGCCTCAAAACTCGCCCAAATCAAGGGTTATTAATCCAAAACTATACCAAATCTAGGACTAAACTATAAAAGTTGCCCAAATGTGGGGTAAAATGCACTCTTTTATCGGTAAAACCTACTCTTTTAGAGTGATTTACGCATAAAATAACGATATTCTTAGCTCATAACCCTAAAAAAAAGAAGTTTCTAAAATCACAAGCCTATCGGCTTGAAAAGACCTTCGGTCAATCCTTATATTTAATTGTGCTATACCCTACAATAATACGGTTCGAGCATAGTTTCTTTAGGGGTGACTCACGTCACGTTATTAGATACCTCCTACGGTCGGTATCTCAATGTCTGCGACGCTCGCTGTTTATGGGTAAGTGGTAAACTTTCTACTTTCTAAAACTTCTTCTGGCTAAATAACTGCCCTGTATCAAAATGAGCGTTCGCACTTTGTCTTGTAATCCTAAGTACCTTTTGATTGTTTAAGTGTCATCATGTGAAGATTGAGTAAGCTGTTTACGCTTCGCGTCCATCATCCAAAAGTTTGTTGAGAAAATAACTATCTATACATTCCTAGTTCCTCAATAATCGGGAATGTTATACCCTAACTTTAGGGTTTACGCTTCATTCAATTCTACTAGTGTAATAATTTTATTTTCAAACATCAAGAGATTGTTCTTACATAGCTCATTTCGAACTTTTTGAATATCTCCTTTTTTAACGCTCAAATTAACTTTAGCATATGCAGTAGCCACAAAAGGGGCAAACTCAGCCAGACCCATAGGGAAACGTTCTTTGTGTGCTAGGATCTCCTCAAAAACTGTCTTTGTTATAGGTGACAAATGGTTAACTATTGCATCTGTTGGCAATTTTTGTGTGGATCTTACAAGCATTGCATCACCCAATACAAGCTTCATGAAGAATTTAAGATTTCTCCATACTTTTTTCTTTTTATTAATTTTACTTTTTGCTACTTTATCTGCTTTATTAATCTCTCTAGGTATCCATATAAGTTTTGTATTAAGTAGCTGACCAAGCTCTATAAGCTTTGTATTAAGTATTGCACTCTCACAGTCATTCATAAGTACGTGTCTGTTCTGATTATTGCTTTTTTGAATATACATCAATCCATAGAGTACGGCACATGCTTCTGCATCATAGTTATTTTTCACAGAATTTCCCAGTTCAAAAGTATGCTTTATTTTGTTTGTTTTATCATACAAGCCTATTTTAAACCTACCGCCTAGAGATGCAGCGTCAACATATATAATGTTTTTTGGTTTTCTCATTCCAAGTCTTTTTGTTGTGTTGCTAGTATCTACCATATAGTGTCCTTCTCTATAAATATACTATTAATTTATCCCCAATATTTGTTGTATGAAGTAACTATATCATTATGCTTTACCCATACATAGCACTCAAGCTCAGATAAGTTCCTATCAATATATCTACTTGCAACATTTTTATTTGCTTTTTCAAAAACCTTGTTAAATAATCCTGAAAGTTCCATACCTTTTATTTGATTTAAAATCTTTTCTTTTGTAGCAGACTTTGTATAGTTGCCTTTGGCAATCTCTTCAAGTGCTTTGTGAATTACTGGCATACCTACAACATGACCTAACCAATTACCAAAGGTACTTGCCGTATCAAGATATAATTTGTGTCTTAATTCGTATGCTATATGCTTTTCTAGTAGTTCATTATCATTTGTATTGGTTGCCTCATTTTCAAATTTAGAAATTTTGCCAGTTTCGATTAACTCTCTAGCATCATCATCAGTCATATAACTATTGAATATATTTAATACAAGTCTATTTTCTTTTTCATAATTATAAACACTTTTTACTGTAACACCTAGAATCTTAGCTATCAAATCTTTATGCATAGTGCTGCCTTTTTTGAATTAATTACAAATTATACCAAAAAATACATTTTTTTTGTATAAACTTCAATTGTTCATAAGTTTGAATATAATACAATTATTTAGAAATATTTACAAAAAAGGCAGCACTATGGATAATTGGATAAGCCCAAAAGACTGGCAAGATGGTCTTCATGATTTACCTCAAATGAAAATAGCTACACAAAATTATATACGGTCTAAGAAAAGAGTTAAATATACAAAAAATGGAAGACATGTAATCTACAAAAAAACATGGATATTAGCTTATTATGCAATGAATACAATAGAACCAAAGGTAAGCTAAATGAGATATAGCTTATACATCAATCAACCTGCAGCTATAGAACTTGGTATAGAGAATACTACTGAGGCTATTATCTTCGACTATCTCACAATTGCATCAACATGGGCAAACCCTGAAATAATAGATAATCAAGTCTATTACTGGGTCGCACGGCAGAAAATTTGCGATGAGCACAGGATTCTTGATTTAAAGCCAAAAACAGTTTACCGATATTTAAGAAAGTTACATCAAAAAGGTTTAATAGACTATAAAAAGCTTAGAAAAAAGGACTGTATCGCAATCACTGATCTTGGTAAAACATACATCAGTAGCACTATGGGGAATAAAAATTCCTCCGCTATAAGGAATTTTAATTCCCATAAAGAGGAATTAAAATTCCCATTAGACGGGAATAAAAATTCCACATATAAATATACCAATACTATACATCTATCAAATGATTCTCTCTCTAAAGATTATTTATCCTCACAAGATAGCTTTATCAACTACATACGAGCAAATTTTAAAAATAAACTCATCGTTGAGAGTCTCGATAAGTGGGAACAAAAAACCATTGCCGTTTCTGTGTCAAGTAATGGCTATCTTTTCAACCTTAGAACCTCAGAGGACTTTAAGGGACCTAGGGCAAGAGAGCTATGGAAAAATTTATATGACTTGGCACTAGATAAAAAACTCACATGTTTGGAGAACAGAAAATGATTGTATTTAACGTACTTTTGAGTGGCAACACCTACATGCTACGGGAAGAAATAAAAGCTCTTGTCCCACCGTCTAAGACATTTACCAATAAATGGAGATGGATTAAAAGTACAAAATCATGGCAGCTAAAAATGGCAGATACATTTTTGACTGATGAGTTTAAAACTCTGTTAAAAGGATTTGCTAAACAATATGACCTTGCTCTACAGATTAATGAGGTGGCGATAAGCTCTACCCCAAAATCAATCAATGATTATGCTTCAGAAGAAGAATATTGGGAAGCCTTTCACAAAAGGAACGGCAGAAGATATTTTTAAAATTGGTCTAATAAAGTACTCAAGGAGTATTTTACAAATCAATTCAAAAAGGAAAAGAATGTCCAAAAAATTACAGAAAGTTATAAAACGACTTACAAAGAGATATGAGTACGAGGTAGAGATGTGTGATGAATTAAAAAATGATGGAGCGTTCTTAGGCTATTCATGTAGTAAACTCAATCAGCAAAATATCCAGCTTAAAAAAGACATTAAATTTTTAAAAGGGTTTCTTGATGAAAACAATCAATAAAATAACAATTTCAACCGCTCTAGTAACTATGCTTTTATCTACAGGACTTAATGCATCAGGTCCAATTGCTGGTGCAACAGAACCAACACAAATAGTTCAAATGGTTTCAGATGGAGTAGATAGAGCCTTATCATATACAGAAGATTTAACACAAACTATGCAGCAATTAGAACAACTAAATACTATGAGGACAAACCTAGAAAGATTAAGTCCTAGAGATTGGTTAAGCTTTATAGGTCAAGTAGATAAGCTTAAAGAGATAGTGGACTTTCAAGAATCCATAACGTATGCAGCTGCAAATTATGAAGCAAAGTTTAAAACACAGTTTAAAGATTATGCATCATTTCAACAAATGGTTGCTGGTGATACTCCAGTAAAAGATTACGAACAAATGTATAAAGATCTAAATCAAGGTACTCGAGATACAGTTCAGGCTTCCCTCAAGCAATTAAACCTATCAATGAAAGAGATGCAAGATGATGATGCCGTCATGGATAAACTTAAAAGTTTTTCTAAATCTGCTGTGGGTCAAAAAGCCGCAATGGAAGCAGCATCACAAATAGGGCTGCACTCAATTAATCAGCTCAAACAAATTCAAAAGGTTATGATGGCAAATACGCAACTACAGGCTTCTTTTATAGCTAAACAAAATGCAAAGCAAGAGATGATTGATGCATCAACAGCAGCACGTAAACGCGGTGAGATTTTAGACTCTACCCAATACCAATATAAATACTAGGTAAGTATGATGAAATCTTTATTGTCATTACTAATACCTACTCTATTTATCATTGGTTGTACTGAGTCAATCCATACTGAAGAATACTACAAAAAACATCCTAAAGAACGTGTTTTAAAACTCAAAGAGTGTAAAAGTCTAGATAGTATCAACGCTGCACAAAAAGAAGAATGTAGAAATGCTTTTCGTGCCAATAGAAAACATGGAGAAATCATAAACTCCACAAAATATAATTATAAATATTGAAAGATTTGTTATGAAAAATAAATATCAACAAATACTACTTGCACTCTTAATTCTAGTACTACCCATACTCAGTTATGCAACACCTATCACAGCAGATACTAGCCCTGGTATGCTAGATCAAATCATAGATGGCTTTAAATCTTCAGCTGGTGCATGGGAAGGCACGTTCCAACAAATAGCCAAACGTATTTTTTTCTTTTTAGCTGTCATTACGGTGGCAATAGAACTAGGAACTATGGCTGCTAAAAATGAACTTGAAATAGGTGGTATAGCAGTTAGTCTAGGAAAAATCATGTTAATTTCTGGTATCTTTTGGGCAGCTCTAGGTGCACCTGAATACTTTTTACAGTGGCTTAACTCTTTTCTTGCTCTTGCTGACAGAGCAAATGCTGCTGCTGGAGTGCCCAATTTAAGTGTAGGTACAATGATAGTAGAAGCTACAAACCTTTTAAAGTATGCTGTATCACACTCTAGTATGTGGGATGTCGGAGAAGCTATAATGCTCTTCTTTTTGAGCCTTATCGCCACGTATTACATCGCTATGATTGCGGTAGAGTACGCCATGACCATAATTAAATTTCACTTCATCCTCTATATGAATATTATAGCTTTAGCATTCGCTCCATTTCAACATACAAGACAATGGTCAGTTAACGGCATTACAAACTTGCTCAAGATGGCATTTGAAGTCATGATGCAAAAGCTATTAATTGGAATGATTATTGGGGCAGTAATCAAATACTCGCAAGACAGTATCAACAATCAAGATGATACTTCACTTATATACTTGATGCTCTTTGTGATTATTGTCTATGCCCTTTCTAAATCTATTCATGACATAGTTGAGTCATTCTTCACAGGCTTTGGTTCTCGTAATGACAACATGGGTCAACGTATGATACAAGGAGGTACTTCTGCTGCACTAGGTTCGGCGGGACAAGGTATCAGCAATATGGCTTCAGGCGTAAAATCCCAAACTCAAGCCTTATTTAACAGTAAGACATCTTCCTCTAATGCCTCTTCATCACAATCAAGTTCGGGTGGAGGAACAGGTAGAGGTGCAGGAGAAAATATGAATACGCCTATCACAAGCAGTAATAATAGTACCAGTATGGGTTCTATGGCAAAAACTGCTATTGGTGGAACGATAAAAGCTACAGCTGGTGTAGCAGCTGCCATGGCATCAGAAGCTTTAGACCTTAAACCTAGTATGTCTGCATCATCAAATCAAAATAATGAAGTCAAAAGGTTTCCAACAGAGTATACAGCAAATCAAAATAATGATAACAAGGATAATTAATATGAACTATGATGAAAAAATAATACATGAATTGAGCGAAGTTATTGTTGCTGCTGTTTTGATAGTTCTTTCATTCAGCTATATAGGGTTTAACTCTAAAGAAAAAATTGTTGTTAGCATCACTTTTATGTTTATTGGTGCATATTATATTTTCAAGGCAAACAGATCCTACAAAAGGAGAAAACACAATGCAAAATAAACCACTTTATCTAAAAACAAATGATATGGCAAAATGTATAGGCTATAGCCGTCACTATCTACTTAAACATCGTGAAATATTCTTTTTTGAGGGTATTCATTATTTCCCAAAAGAAAAGCGTCTTGATTGGAAAGTTTCTAAAATGATTGAGTGGGTAGAAAATAAAAGTATCTCTGCTAAAGCAAAATCTGTTTTAGAAATGGTATCCTAATATGCCCATTGTCTACTGGAGAGGATAGGTAAACATGGTAAAAATGTTCAAACGTGGTAACGGTAAACTGTACCTAGAGTATGAAGCATACGGTAAAACGGTGCAAAAGAGTACACGCTTACAGGACACACCACAAAATAGAGCATTAGTAAAAAAAGAAGTGATTCCAGCGCTTCAAAGAAAAATAGTAAGTGGCGAATTAAACCAAGAGAAGCCTAAGCCATTTTCATACTATAGTGAAATATATCTGAGCGATAAAACACATTTAAAAACCTATAAAAAGGTTAAAAAGTATGTTGAAGCAGTTAATGCAGTTCTTGGTGATATTCCAATAGATGCACTTAGAAAATCAGATATTAAAGATTGGGCTAGAGAGATGTTGATTGCAAGAACATCTAAAACAGTTCGTAATTATCTGACTAGTATAAGAGGTATCATAGATATAGCAATAGATAAAGAGGTCATTAAACATAATGTAGCTCATAATCTAAAGCTACCATCACATAAGCCACAAGAGGTTGAACCTTTTACTCCTAGTGAGGTACGAACATTGTTAAAACATGCTAACGAGTTTTATAGGCTCTACTTGGCAATAGGTTTTTATACAGGACTTCGTACAGGTGAGATATTGGGTTTGATGCATGGTGATATAGATTTGAAACGTAAAGTTATTTCTGTTAAACGTTCTATATCAGATGGTGAACTTACTTCACCTAAGACAGATAAGAGTATTAGAGAAGTACTAATTTTTGATGATTTAGTACCCTATTTAAAGAGTCTAAAGAAAAAAGCATCATTATGGTTATTTCCTAAAGAAGATGGTACATATCTAAAAGGTACAAATGGTAATCACTATAGAGAGTGGTGTAAACTGTTAGATGATTGTGAAATAGCTTATAGAAAACTATATACGACACGGCATACATTTATAGTATCAATGTTGAAGTATAGTGATTTATCTATTTTGGAAATTGCACAAATGGCAGGACATACTACAACTCAGATGATTATACAAAACTATGGCAAGTATATTAAAGGTGAACATCTCAAGATAGATAAAAGTTTGAAGTTATTTACTGACAAATCAGCTGACAGTATCGCCTAATGTACGTGTTTTAGGGCTTTAAATGGTGGAGGTGAGGGGAATTGAACCCCTGTCCTAAAATAGCTAGAACTATGACTCTACATGCTTAGACGGTGTTGTTAAATTTAATCTAGTTTTGTACTACACTCAAAACTTTGCTAGACGAGC
>Ga0256840_1003332_pt1 | contig 13103 bp, 14 predicted proteins | sample 355202metaG_FD_185969 | JGI IMG/M metagenome (GOLD analysis project Ga0256840, IMG submission 185969) | Hydrothermal vent microbial communities from Mid Atlantic Ridge, Atlantic Ocean - 355-202 | ecosystem: Environmental > Aquatic > Marine > Hydrothermal vents | place: Atlantic Ocean: Mid...
TTATCACAAAGAATGTCAATGATGTTACTGTAGGTGAAATTGTTTTGATTAATTCAGGAGAGCGTGTTGCTCTTGATGGTGAGATACAAGAAGGAAGTGGCAATTTTGATGAATCAAGTCTGACAGGGGAAAGTGATCCTGTTTTTAAAACTGCAGGGGAGAATGTTATCAGTGGAACGGTAAGTATTGACGGAGATGTAAAATATAAAGTTACGAAAGATTTTGCACACTCTACAATGAGTAATATTGTTACTTTGCTTGAAAATGCAATGAATAACAAACCAAAAATACAGCAGTTGGCAAACAGACTGAGTGAATATTTTTCAGAAGTAATACTGGCCCTCTCTTTTATAACTTTTATCGGATGGTATCTTTATTCGTCTGATTTTGAACACTCTTTTATGATCAGTATCGCAGTTATTGTAATAGCATGTCCCTGTGCTCTTGCTCTGGCAACACCTGTTGCAACACTTGTCGGTCTTTCAATCGCTTCTAAAAGAGGCATACTTTTTAAAGAAGCTGCACAGCTTGAAACAATGGCAAATGCAGATATTTTATTGCTTGATAAAACAGGAACAATTACAAAAGGACGACCTGAAGTTGTCAATGAGGAAATATTTCTACCCTTTCATAAATCTATGCTTTATTCGTTACTGCTCAATTCAAAACATCCTATTGCCAAAAGTGTAGAAAAATATATTTTCGATGAAGATTTGGATCCCTTGGAGTTGGAAAGCTTTCAAAATATACCTTCGCAGGGTTTAAGTGCTATGGTTGATGGCAAAATGCTTGCCGGAGGAAATGCAAAACTTATGCAGACTATAGGCATTGATGTCAGCAGTTCAAGTCAAAACAGTGAATTCTATTTTGCTTACGGTGGAGAACTTTTAGCAAAGTATGAACTTTTTGATATGCCAAGAGAAGATGCAAAAGAAGCCATAGCAAAAATAAAGAAAATGGGTATAGAGATAATTATGCTCACAGGTGACCATGAAGAGAGTGCAAAAAAAGTGGCACAACTTGTTGGAATTGAGCAGTACAAATATGAACTGACGCCTCAGGACAAAGCTGCATATATAGATGCTTTACATGTAAATGGTAAAACGACTGTTATGGCAGGGGATGGAGTAAATGATATTTTGGCATTGGCAAGTTCGGATATTGCCATAGCAATGGGCAACGGAAGTGATATTGCCATAGAGGTGAGTGATGTAGTGCTTTTAAATGATACATTCAGTTCACTCTATGACAGTTTTAAAATTTCTAAAAAAACATTTACAATGATAAAAGAGAATCTTGCACTTTCGTTTATTTATAACGGTATTACAATTCCGTTGGCAATGGCAGGGTATATCATTCCTTTGATTGCGGCAATTTCTATGAGTATAAGTTCCTTGATAGTTGTAGGCAACTCTATGAGAATTAAATTTGGATATAAGGATTAAAAAATGAGTAGTTGGGTAATAGCCATGATGCTGGGTGTATCTATCTTTTTAGGAAGTATTGCTGTTGTAACTTTAATATGGGCGATAAAAAAAGGGCAGTTTGATGATTCTGAACACTTTTTAAATGCAGTCAAGTTTGATGGTACAGATGAATTAAATGATGCTTATGAAAAAGAGCAAAGAGCAGAAAAATTAAAAGAGAAAAAAAGAGAAGAATTACGAAAAAAGGGTTACAGACCTGAATAAAAGATGAGCTACCTAAAAAGGTAACTCAAAAAATAGTACTATTTACCGATAGTTTGAGCAAAAGCCTCTAACTCAGCATCAGAATAACGAGCAACCTGCCCTTTCATAATACCTTTCATTGGTCCACCGAAAGTTCCAGCTTTATACCCTTTAAGAGCCTCAGCGATTTCAGCATGCGTCAAATCTTTAACAATTTTAGATTTACCCATAGCTTTTTTCTCCCAGTGAGCACCATGACATGCAGCACAGGCTTTCCCGTTTACTGCAGCAGATGCAGCTGTAACCAATGCTAATGTAGCGATTGAAGCAATTACGATTTTTTTCATTTCATTTCCTTAATTTTAAATTCAACTTATATTATAATAGGTATAGTCTTAAATACTTGTTAATGAATTAAAAGGTATCATTTTATTAAAATTTATTGATTACGGATGGGAAGATGCGATACACAGAAGATGATTTAAAAGACAAAACAATACTTATTACAGGCGGTGCGGGATTTATCGGTTCAAATTTAGCATTTTATTTTCAAGAAAACCATCCTGATGCAAAAGTTGTGGTACTTGATAGTTTTAGAAGCGGAGAGACACTCAGTAACGGAAATTTAAAAAGTTTTGGACATTTTAAAAATCTTATAGGTTTTGAGGGTGAAATAATCAGTGGTGATATTAATGATAAAGATCTGTTGCTTGATTTGGAAGTAAATTATGACTTTGATTATATTTTTCATGAAGCGGCTATCTCTGATACGACAGCACAAGAACAGGACTTGATGATTAAAACAAATGTAAATGCCTATAAGGACCTGTTGGACTTGGCTGTTGCGCATAATGCATATATGATATATGCCTCTTCTGCGGCAACATACGGCAATACAGAATCCCCGCAGCGAGTCGGTAGAGAAGCACCAAACAATGTGTATGGCTTTTCAAAACTCTCCATGGATCATTTAAGTCGTGAATATATGAAAGAGTGTGACATAAACATAGTTGGACTGCGTTATTTTAATGTTTACGGTCCAAGAGAGTATTTTAAAAATACAACAGCTTCTATGGTTTTACAGTTTGGACATCAGATACTTGCGGGAAAAAATCCTCGTCTTTTTGAGGGAAGTGATAAAATTCTTCGTGATTTTATTTATATAGAAGATATTATACAGGCAAATATTAAAGCGATGCAACCAAATACAAGCGGTATTTATAATGTAGGAACAGGCAAAGCAAGAAGTTTTCAAGATATTGTAGATATTTTGCAAAAAGAGTTAGGCACATCACTAGAATGTGAATATATTCCAAATCCTTTTGTTGGTTCCTATCAGTTTCATACCGAGGCGGATATTGCTACGACAAAAGAGGCATTAGGGTATGAGCCAGCTTATGAGATGGAAGAGGGCATAAAGGCTTATGTTCCTGAAATCAAGCGTATATATGAGACAGAAGTAAAATAGATGCAAGTATTTAAAGAAGCAAAACCCAACATTTTGGTTGTGGGTGATTTGATGATTGATCATTATCTGTGGGGGAGTTGTGAGCGTATCTCTCCGGAAGCTCCCGTTCAGGTTGTCGATATTCAAAAAGAAACAACGGTATTAGGCGGTGCAGGAAATGTAGTGAATAATCTGAAAGCTTTGGGTGCGAATGTCAGTGTCAGCAGTGTAATGGGTGATGATGACAATGGTAAAGAACTTGTAAAAATGCTTCATGCTATTGATGTTGATACGAAAAATCTCATCATTGAAGAAAAAAGAAAAACATCAAAAAAGAGTCGGGTAATTGCAGTTTCGCAACAGGTTTTACGATATGACAAAGAGAGTAAAAATAACATTTCCAAAGAGAGTACGCAAAAGATTTTAGAATCCCTTGCCGATACAATTGCTATGTATGATGCTGTAATTTTGTCTGATTATGGCAAAGGTGTTTTGACAGAAGAACTCTCTGAGGGTATTATTGCGTTGGCAAAAAAACATAATGTAAAAGTATTGGTAGATCCGAAAGGGAAAGATTTTTCAAAGTATCGTGGTGCATATCTGCTTACCCCAAACAAAAAAGAGGCCGTATTGGCAACCGGCATAGACATAAAAGATGAAGGATCTTTAAAAAAAGCACTTTTAAAACTGAAAAATGAGTGTGATTTGGATGTTTCTTTGATAACTCTTTCAGAAGAGGGAATTGCAACATATGAAAAGGAAGTAAAAATCTTTCCAACTGTTGCCAAAGAGGTTTTTGATGTAACAGGAGCGGGAGATACTGTCATAGCATCCATTGCTTTTGCCTTAAGTGTCGGCAAAAGTCTTGAAGAGACAGCAGCATTTGCCAATCTTGCTGCAGGTGTTGTTGTCGGTAAAATTGGTTCAGCAACGGTAACGATAGATGAGATAGAAGATTATGAAGCATCACTGCACAAAAGTACATCTGATGCACATATAAAAAGTTTTGAAGAGATTGACAAAATCGTACAGCGATACAAAAAGAATGGCAAAAAGATAGTCTTTACAAACGGCTGTTTTGACATCTTACATGTAGGGCATGTCAAATACTTGCAGATTGCAAAAAGTTTTGGAGATGTGTTGATAGTCGGGCTTAATTCCGATGCCTCTGTCTCGCGTCTAAAAGGTCCGAGCCGTCCTGTTAATCAGGCAGAGGACAGAGCCTATTTACTGGCTGCTCTTGAAGCGGTTGACTTTGTCGTGCCTTTTGAAGCAGACACCCCGTATGAATTGATAAAAATGATAGAGCCTGATGTGCTTGTCAAAGGTGGAGATTATGAAGGAAAAGAGGTAGTAGGTACGGAATTTGCTGGTGAATTAAAACTGGTTGATTTTGTCGATGGCAAAAGTACAACAAAAACAATAGAAAAAATACAAGGAAAAATATGTTAAAAAAAATAACTTTAGTAACAGTATCGGCTGTAGCAGCACTGGCAATGAATAGTGCAAGTATCAATATCAATAATGAAGATTTAGAGTTGAGTGCAAACCTTGACATTGGACAGTTTAATGAAAATGTGGAACCTGAGACAATGTTTTTTGGTGCGAGATATTTAGATGCTGATAATAGTGATAGAGGGAACAATAATCCACTCTTTGAAGTAAATTTTTTACGACAAAAAGAGATACCAAGAACTTCTTTGAGTATTGGGTTGGGTGTAAAATTAAATTATACAAAAGATTATAGAACATTGCCATTGGGTATTGATGTTACTTATAGATTACCTTCTACAACAGTTATTCCTATCTCTGTACATGCAAATGTCTATTATGCACCAAAAGTCTTGAGTTTTGATAATGCGAGTAAATATTTTGAAAATCGAGTAGAGTGTGATATTGAACTCATAGATAATGGTCATATTATTGTTGGATATAGAAATATTAGAACTGATTATGATGATGCAAGAGGAGATTTTATCTATAATGAGTCAGGATATGTAGGCTTTAAATTTGAATTTTAACACGATAGTTTTTTTACAGCCTCGATAACCTCAAAGGCTGTAATCCCTTTCATACACTCATGGTGTTTGAGAGGGCATTCTCGTTTCATACACGGGCTGCAATCTAACTCATGCCTGACAATTATACTCTTTTCATTTTTCCACTGTGATGTCTCTTTGTACTTTGTAGGTCCAAATATTGCAACTGTCGGCACCCCATAGGCAGCAGCCACATGCATAGGTCCGCTGTCATTGGTGATAAAGAGCGAACACCCTCCTATGTTTGCACATAACTCTTCTATGTTAGTCTTCCCTGCTAAATTACTATAATTGTTTACATGTAAAGCTTGGAGGTTCTCTTCAATCTCTTTTGCCATTTCGACTTCATTGGGTCCACCAAATATGATGATGTCATATTGGTCTTTATAAAATGCCGCAACCTCGGCGAAGCGTTCAGGGTACCATCTTTTTGCACTGCCGTATGTTGCTCCTGCATTGATGCCAAGTGTCGGTTTGGCAAACTTTTTTGCTTGTATATAGAGTTGTAAAGCTGGAATTTCCTGATGGAAGTTATCTACATTTGCCATGGCAATTTGTGTGTATTGCTCCACCAAATGCTGGTTTGTTTGGATTTTTGGAGTGTGTGAAAGCAACACTCTTGAATGCCATGAGGCTCTTGCACAGCAGACGACGGTATCTGTAAAACGCAATAACAAAGAAGAGTATATCTGGTCTCTAAAGCTTACTGCTAAAGAAAATGTCCCGAGTTTTTTTGCAAGTTTGTAGGTTGCAAAAAGGCGTAAAGGGGCTTTTTTTGTTTCATCAACGATGGCATTTTCACAGAGTGGATGGTGCTTTAAGGCCTCTATGGTGACATAACTGCCAACAAAAGTGAATTTTGCATGGGGATAATATGTTGATAATAACTCTATAGCAGGTGTTGCCATAATAGCATCACCAAGCCAGTTTGGAAGAATAATCAAAATTTTCATATTCGCTCACTTGCATTGACTCTCTTTCCTACCTCTTTTGTTATGAAAATATATAAAGGAGAGGAGTTGATAGTAAGTATATCATCTTCTATTTTTGTACCTGTTTTTGAATAAACTTCAAAAAAATCTTGATTTTGTAGTGTTGTCTCTTTGAGTGACCAGTGAATCTGTAAAAGAGTATCATCTAAAAGGACCTGCATGATGTAATATCCTCTTTTAATATCAAGCCGTAAAAACTGAGCATTTTTCAGTGTGGCAAACATATATTTATAGGTAAAAAATGCCTCTCTTTTTTTTATTCCTTTTCTGTTGTCTATCAAACCATATCCAGGTGCAATAAGCTGATGCCAGGAGACCGAATCAACTTGCTGCGAGGCAAAGGACAAAAGATAATAACGCAGCATATAATCAGCATAAATTTCTTCACTGACACACTCATACTCACTCGTAGGAGCATAGGGTGCTGTATTAGAAAGTGGCCAGTTTACTTCGGTTACATGTAACTCCTGCTTTGTTTTTGGGCTTAGCCAGACAAGGGTGCTTAGCAGGGCTATTTTATCTGTGAGAGTAAAACCCAGTTGTGTGTTTTCGGGAGCTCCACGACGATCAACATACAAAAGAGCCGCAACTCCGTCATATTTGCATTTATAAAAGTTAAAAAGTGTGTGTACTGTAAAATGGAGTTCAAAATCTATAACGCCGCTGCCAAGGAGTTTAATATCAGGAAAATATGCAGTTTTTAAATCATAAGCAACTTTGTAGAAGTTTACATATTCATTGACGGAAAAAAAGCCCCATTTCGTGCGGTTAATTGTAGAACCTATCTCATACGCTGCTACAGAATTCCCAAGTTCACTAAAGATTACATGTAAATCGTTTTTGAGCAGTGCTAAATCTTCTATGTGTTCACGGTCTTGTAAAATTTTTAGTGTAATTTTTTTGTCACTGTTTTGGGCTATAAAACTTTTTAGTCTCTGCAGTTGATGCATTTCCCAAAGCTTAAAACGGATAAGTATGCTTTTTACTTCGAGTTCTTCTAAAAGCTGTTGTGTCGCTTGTGTTTCTTTTTGAAAGTCCACACCCATAGAGAAAAACTCTGTTGTATGGATCTCTTTTCGTTTGACAAAAGGCATCATCAAGATGCTCAAAGGTAGGATAATTAAGGATGAAAAGAGTGTATAAAGTAGAGAGAAACGCTCTTTTTTTCGCATTCTCTTTTTATATGCTTTATCTGTGAGTAGTGCCGGTTGGTCGGAATAATCATCCCATTTAAAAGGTTTTTTCATAAGGGGAATTATATCAGGATTAAGATAAAATAACTCCATGAATATACTTATAGTAAGAACAGACAAACTAGGAGACTTTATAACGGCACTACCGACGATGTATGTACTGAAAAAATATAATCCTCAAAATAAAATCATAGCACTTGTCGCTCCTCTCAATAAAGAGCTTGCCCTTACATGTAACTTTATTGATGAGGTGATTGTTGATGAAGTAAAGAGTTCTGTATCTGTTCTGGCAAAAAAAATCAAAGATGCAAAGATAGATGCTTCTATCACGCTTTTTTCAAACACAAGAGTGGCTTTTGCACAGTTTTTGGCAAGAGTTCCTCTGCGTATAGCTCCCGCTACAAAAATAGCACAAATTTTCTACAATAGGCGTATAAAACAGAGACGCTCTGAAGTTAAAATGGCGGAGTTTGCATACAATTTGGAGCTTGCAAAAGCACTTTTTCCAGATATTGATCTGCATTATGAAAAGCCTTTGCTTGCATTTGATGATGCCAAGGAGTATTATAAACAGTTTTGCAAAGAAAATAATATCACAAAAGAGGTTATAGCATTTCATGTCGGTTTTGGCGGTTCTTCAGATGCAAACTGGAACTTGGATGAATATGAAGAGCTTATTCGTGAACTCTTACATGTAAACAAATATCAGGTAGTGCTTACTTTTGGACCAGATGAAAAAGCTTTACATGTAACTATGCAAAATCGTTTAAAAGATACAAATGCACTTTTTTATCTCTCAAATGAAGGCATAGTCAATTTTGCAAAGTTTATCAGCAACTTTAAACTCTTTGTTTCAACATCGACAGGTACCTTTCATCTGGCTTCATTAGTGGGTACACCGACGATGACATTTTTTGGAGATTCAAAGTTTGCAAGTGCTGCAAGATGGAAAAGTGTAGGGGATGAAAAACTGCAAAAGCCTTATATGCTCCCAGTTGATGAGAAAAAACGAAAAGAGATTTTTGAAGAAGTAAAAAAAGAACTTACTGTTTTTTAAGCTCTTTATTTAATTCATAAAGTTTTATATATTTGTAAAAATTCGTCACCATATGCGAATAGGCAATAATAAGCCCCACATATCCATCACGAAACCCCTGCTTGAAAAAATATGTTTTTATAAACGAGTAGGCACCATTGAAAAAGGCCTTTGCGGGAGAAGAACTTTTCTTGCCAACATTATTTTTAGCAAAAAGTGTTGAGTATCTATCAAGCTTGACTATAAAATCATGGATAGAGTTATAGGGGTAGTGTTTGACGCTTCCTTTGAGTGTTTGTATTGCAAATCCCTCTGTGATAATATGTTCATGTACATCTTCATCTGTAAAAGAGGTTTTATTTCTATTATAGAGTCTTACGATAGTTTCATCACCCCAGCAGTGTTTGACCTGTACCTCTTTGTAAAAATTAATTCTGTGTATTTTATAAAGAGTACCTGCATCAAGTTGGAGCGTTTTGAGTGAAGCAATAAATCTTTCATCCAAAACTTCATCGCTGTCCAAAGAGAGAATCCAATCTTTAGATGCAAAAGAAGCAGCTAGATTTTTTGTTTTTCCAAAACCGAAAAAATCTCCAGATGTGATTGTGACATTTTTATATTTTTTTGCTATTGCTAAGGTATTGTCTTTTGAATTGTTTTCATATAAAATAACCTCTTCAAAATCTTGTAAACTTTGTAAGCATTCATCAAGCTTTGCTGCTGCATTACTTGCAATAATAACAACACTGATATCTTTAATCAACAACGGCTTTTCCTTTTAATCTTTTTTTCATATTCTTAAAATTTTTTAGTTTTTGTGAAAAATAGAGAGCTTTTTTAATGCTGTCTTCTTTATCTATATTGGCTATTGTTGCATATTCTTTGATAATGATTGTTAAATCTTCATCTTGCGCCCAGAGCATGTTGAAGTTTTGTAATCTTTCTTTAACTGACAATACTTTAAACTTCATTCTGTTTATATCAACTACTTTAAAAGTATAATTGTTGTTTTCTTCTTTTATAAGAATATTTCCAGGACTGTAATCTTTATGGATGATATTGTTTTGGTGAAGGGCAAATGTGAATCTTGCAAATGCTTTGAATACTTTTTCTTTATCTTTAAAATTTTTGTTCGTTAACGGTTCTCGTATGGTAAAGTCATATTCAAATTTTTGGGCTATAAAGTAGCTTTCATTCAAGAGACCTTTTTTATAAAATTCAATATATCCAATAGGATTGGGGGTAAAATTACCTATTTTTATTGAGTTTTCATAAGATTTTTTTGCCTTTGTCTTTCTAAAATATGTATACAAAATCCGACGAAAAAAGTTTGGAACTTGAAAAGATTTGACAACAGTGTTTATTGTATTACAAGAGATTGTTTTTAATTCATTCCGTGCTTTGTGGATGGTACTTTGATTTTTGTTGAAATATTTTTGTATATTGAGTAGAAAATCTGTACATGTTTTTTTATAAAGGGGATTTATTTTATATTTCATAGATCTCTCATAATTAATTTTGTATAATCTTTTCATTATACAAAAAAAGGGATTATATTGAAGTTAAATTTTAGAAGAGGCAGCGCTTATGCTTCAAAATATGCCAGAGAATATCTAAAAGGTAAAAAGCCAGAAGATATAAAAAACATAACTGTTATTCGTCATGCAGCTATAGGCGATTTTATGAATATCCGTCCTTTTTTAATAGAGTTACGCAAATTTTTCCCAAATGCAAAAATAACCTTAAGTGTCATCAAGCATTATATGTACGGTATTCCCGAAGATTTGATAGATGAGTTACATGTAATGAGCAGGTACAAAGAAGATGGTTCCAAAACCGGAATTTTAACAAGGATTAAAGAAGCAAAAAAATTACCTTCTCAGGATATTATATTTGATTTGACTGACAGTACTATCACGCTGTTACTTGTTTTTTTAGCCAAGGCAAAACTCAAAATCGGTTATCCGTACAGGGCAATCAGAAGAGCTTTTTTTGATATAGCAACGCTGCGAAGTGATTTTGTTGTAGAGGCTGTGAGTGTTGAGCATATGCTCAATATTCTCGGAGCAAAAACTGCGTATCCCTTACAATATGGATATGAGAAGCAGTATCCAAAACATGATAAAAAAAGAGTTGTCTATTTTGCCGGTGCTTCTGTTGAAAATAAATGTTGGGAGAGAGAAAAATTTAAAGAGTTGATACAGATGATGGCAAAAGAGTACCCTGATTATGAGCATATAATACTTCAGGGAATAGGTGAAAACGAAAAGTTTTATGATATTTATGAACCTGTAAGTCATCTTGAAAATGTCAAACTTCAGCAAAAAATGAGTATAGAAAAGGTAATGCAGTTTTTGGCAGACAGTCGACTTTTGGTTTCGAATGATACCGGCATACGAAACATGGGAATCGCCTTAGAAATAGCAACAGTAGGTATATTTTTTCAAATTCCACCATTTCGGTACTGGCCACGAGAAGAAAAACATGACTGTGTGTTTACTATAGAGTATGATTCCCCATCAGTTGAGGCTGTTTTTTGTAGTGCAAAATCAATGATGGAAAAGCTTTATGAAAAATAAAAATATACTTGAAGTCTGTCTCTCTCCCGGGCTTGGAGGTTTAGAGATGTTTGTAGCATCTTGTTATGATGCTTTTTCAAAATATACATCATGTAAGGTTGTAGTAGCACCGGAGACAAAACTGGATAAGTATCTTGAGATTGAAGACAAATATCACATAAAGAGAAGTAAGTTTTTCCCTTTTTTGCCTGCTTGGAGATTGGCGAAGTATATTGATAAAAATGATATAGAGATAGTGCATTTTCACTGGACGCGGGATATGATAACAGTTGTTTTGGCAAAGTTGTTCAGCAAAAAGAAACCAAAGATAGTACAAAGTCGTCATATGGGAATGACACGTTTTAAAGATGACTTGTATCACAGATACATGTATAAAAATATTGATATGATTCATGCTGTAACAAAGAGGGTAGAACAAGAGTTGAGAAAATTTATACCTGAAGATGTGCGGCCAAAGATAGATATGGTTTATCTTGGTGTGGAGATTCCAAAAGTTGATGAAAAAAAAGTTGAAGCTTTGCAAAAAAAATATAATTTCAAGGATGATTTTGTTGTTGGTATTATCGGACGAATAGAGGAGGGTAAGGGACAACATCTTCTTATAGAAGCTCTTGACAAACTTGATAAAAATGTAAAAGCATTGATAGTCGGTGATGTTATGGATGATGACTATTTGTCTGATCTGAAAGATAAAGTGCAAGAGCAAAATTTGAACAATCGAGTCGTTTTTTCGGGATTTACCAAAGAGGTAAATGAACATATGCAGCTTTGTGATATTCTTGTTTTAGCAACAAAAAATGAAACATTTGGGCTCGTAATTATCGAAGCAATGGCAAACAAAGTAGCAGTCATTGCAACAAACAATGGCGGACCTTTAGAGATTATAGATGATGGTGTTGATGGGCTTTTGTTTGATGGAGGTAGTGATGATTTGGCTAGGAAGATAGATTATTTGTATAGAAATATGGATATGAAAAACTTGTTCTCTCATGCAGGTTATGAAAAAATAAAAGAAAGTTTTTTTTATAAAAAACAACTTGAAAAACTTTACAAGGCAATTGTATGAAAAAATTTACATTGATACAAAAGATTAGAAATAAAATTCGTATAAAAGGCAGTGTAGAGTTGATAATTGCAAAAAATGCGAAAATTGTTCATTGTGATATATCTATAAAGGGAGAAAATAACAAACTTGTTATAGCAGGTGGAGCAACTGTGCGATATACACAAATAGAAATTTTAGGAGATAATTGTATTATTGAAATAGGCCGAAACTCAATAATTGGGCATGGTTGCTACCTCTCTGCCAAAAATGGAAGAAAGTTGTTTATTGGAAATGAGTGTATGCTTTCAAGAAATGTAAAAATTATGACTTCTGATGGACATGTTATTTATCAAAATGGAAGAGTGATTAATGCTGCAAAGGATATTATTTTAGAAAAGAATATTTGGGCAGCCGATAATGTCACAATACTTAAAGGTGTTACAATCGGTGAGGGCAGTATTCTTGGAATAAACGCAACTGTTACGCAGAATATACCTGCATATAGTATTGCCGCCGGTAATCCGGCTAAAGTTGTTAAAGAGAAAATACTATGGAAAAAATAGTCATGACAGGATTGCTTTTAGGATGGCAGAGGGATTGCTTTGCGTAGTAAAAAAAATTTATTTATTATTTCATCACCATTACAGTTATTAAATGCAATGGAAGCGATATATTCTTTTAATACATCAGATAATATTTTAATATTGATATATAATTCCTCAGAAAACAAAACAGATTTTCATCAAAAAACAAATCTTTTAGATACAGATCAATGGGAAAAAATAATTTATTATGATTTAGGAAAAATAGCGAAGAAGAAACGTTTTTTTCAGCAGGTGAGACTCATTAAAGAACTGAAGAAAGAGAGTTACACTTATCTGTTTTCAGGAGATTTTGGCACAATACAACAGGCAATTATGGCAAATGTAAGTGCTGAAAAGATATATTTGTTAGATGATGGAACGGCATCAATTGTAATAGACTTCTTGCATAACCCCAAACTGGTTCAAAAATTGCTATTGCTCAAGCATGAAGAATTATGAGAAATTAAAAGAGCTAAAACCAGAACTATTCAAACGATTAACAGGTGTAAAACCTGATA
>Ga0256840_1003333_pt1 | contig 13102 bp, 11 predicted proteins | sample 355202metaG_FD_185969 | JGI IMG/M metagenome (GOLD analysis project Ga0256840, IMG submission 185969) | Hydrothermal vent microbial communities from Mid Atlantic Ridge, Atlantic Ocean - 355-202 | ecosystem: Environmental > Aquatic > Marine > Hydrothermal vents | place: Atlantic Ocean: Mid...
AATTCAAAGAAATTTAGCGAGATTATGAAAAAAATAATCAAACCCGAAGGGAAAACAAATAAAAGGCAATCTTTTTTGAATAATTTTTAAGAAATAACAGGTTATTCCTTAAAATTTATGCTTCAAACCGCACCATTTCTTCATTTTCTGTAAATAGAAGTCTTAGTCGAACTCAGGTTAATATGCAACACATATTGTTTTTCAATTTAGATAATCAAAAAATTCGCTCTAAAATTCTTTGTATTTTAGCAAAACGTATAATAATTTATTACCTCATCAATATAAGGAGCTTATTTTCTAAATTTATCTATAGGAAACCAAAAAGTAGTTATGAATAAAATTATTCCGTTTATTTTTAGAAAATATCCTTTTCGGAATATTTCACTAATCAGTATTTTAATTATTAGTATTTGTATTGGAGTATTTATTCTTGTTACAGAACCTTTTGGTTTTATAAACTATAAAAAAAATAAACTTTTTGCTGCAATAGGGTTTACTATAGTAACTTTTATTTCATTAATTATTATTCGTTTTTTAAAGGATAAGTTAATCCGAAAAATAATTAAAAAATGGACAATTATCAAAGAGATTTCTTATTTAAATTTTGTAATTTTAATCATATCAATAGGTAATTTATTATATCTGTCTTTTATTCTCGAAAATTTTAGTCTTACATTTTCAAACTTTTTTTATACGCTATTTTTAACCTTTAGTCTTGGATTTTTTCCAATTAGTTTTATTACAGTTTTAAAATACAACGAAATAAAAAATAATAATTTAGGACTAATAATAAACGATACTATTAATAGCAATAACGACAGTAATAAGTTTATAAAATTCAAATCTTTAAATAAAACAGAAAAGGAATTAATTTTAAACAAAGAAAACTTTTTATTTGTAGAATCTATAAAGAATAATATTCATGTTTTTTTTTATGAAGATGATATCGTAAAAATAAAAAGTCTTAGAAATACTTTAAAAAATATAGAAAATCAAATACAAGATGAAGCTATATTTAGATGCCATCGTTCATTTATTGTAAATACAAATAATATAAAAACAGCCAAAGGAAATTCTAATAATTACAAAATTTATTTTAATCATTATAAATATTTTGTACCAGTTTCCAGAAACTATACAAAATCATTTAGAGATTTAATTTATTAAAAAAAACATCCAAAACTAATAAATAGTTTTGGATGTTTTTAAAAAATAATATTCTTTTGTTCGCATTAACTACAACCCATTTTTTGGGATCTTTTAAGTTCTCTAATTCCCCATTTTGGATCATTAACTTTTTCTTGTTTTGAGTGTTCTAACATCTGTTCAATTTGTGTTAATTTTTCACAAAAATTTGTGATTTTTGCTCCAGTAAAACTTGCCATATCATTCTGAAAAATGGAAAGCATTAAAATTGGTCGTGGATTGCTTTTATCTATTGCTATTGCTTTTTGGTATGCACCAATTACTTCCATATAATATAGCTGTCCATTTTTTTGAGGATTACTTGCAATCTTTGCATAATAATAATACCCTTCTAAAGTTAATACTTCCGATTCATTACTATTTTCTTTTTCTTTAAGAACTTTCAAGTTTTCTTTAGCTTCATTTAATAATGCTTCTTTTTTACTTGCTTCTTTAACTCCTAATGATAGTTTTATATTTAAAAGTGTTACATAATAATCCGATAACCACTCATTTGGATACATGGAGCTTAATCTTTTTAATTTATTTTTGTTTTCAAAAATGGCAGTAACACCTTCAGCATTATTTATTGCATCTAAAGTACTACTTAGTTGTGTTTCAAAAGTTGCTTTTGGTTTTTTTACCGTTTGTGATTTTGTTGAACTGCATGCCATAAATAATAAAGCAAGTGTTAACATTGTAATTGAGTTTCTCATGATCTTTGTTTTAATTTTTAATTTTAATTTTAATACTTTTATTTTGTTTTAATTCAATTTTTGAATTATAGAAGCTCGGAAATGTTCTAACATTATTCGAAATTCCATAAGGTTCAACCGGAATAGAAAAAAACTTATCTAATTTACTATTGTTATTTAAATCTTGATAAATAGTAATTGCATACTCCCCTTCTGGTAAATTATCATAAGTGAATTTTTCTGGAAATTCCGTTGAAGAAAATTTTCTTCGTTGAAATGGTTCTTTAAAGAAACTATCTTCGGTTGCATACATGGCGACATAAAGAGTTCCTTTTTTTACGAGAATACCCTCAAGCTCTACAGTTAAGGAATACGTGTTCGTAGTGTCTAATTGTTTTTTGTTATTCGGGTTTGGATTAAAAAATCCTAAAGCAAGATAACATGCTAATAATAATTTAAAAGTTTGATACATCATAAGCTGAATTGTTTTTAAGTGAAATAAATAGTCCTATAAAAAAGAAACGATCTCTGGAAGCCATCGTTGGACTGCTTCTAAATACTCCATTGCTATTTGGAGCATCCGAATACTTGTGTCCGAAAATATTTTCTCTTCCTAAGACGTTTGATAATGAGGTGTATAAAATTACTTTTTCATGAAGTAAAAAAGTCAAGTTCATATCTAGGCTATGGTAAATTTTAGTTTTACTATTAACAAAGCCTGGTTGATTTGGGTTATTATATGGTCGCCCACTTGCATATGTATTAGATACACCTATAAATGTTTTTGTTGGTTCAAAAAAGTATTTTATGTTTAAAGAAGTATTGATATCTGTAGAGAATAATGGTGTTGATTCTACAGGATAATCTTTATATAACCTTTTGGAGTTATTGTAAGAAAAAGATAAAGTGTATTCAAAATCTTTAAACATTTTATTGTCTGAAAAATAAATGTCTAAACCACTACTTTTACCAAACCCATTAGAAGTATAAATACCGTTTTCTAATAAACTTAAATTGTCATAATCTTTGTAGTATAATTCTAAACGCAGTAATCTATCATTTAAATTATACGAGGAACCTAAAATATAATGTATGGCAGATTCTTGTTTTAATTTTATTGGATTAGAAACAATAATTGAATTTTCTGGAGTTTGATAATACTTTCCAAAAATTCCTGATACCTGAAAATCTCCTTTTACATAATTAATAGAAACTCTTGGAGAAAAAGTGTTTTCATTATTATAAGTTGAGTGTTCCACTCTACCAGATGCATTTGCATATAAACCTCTAGCTAATTTAAATTGGTTATCAAAAAAAGCAGCATATAGGTTTTGATTTACACCTTGATCTTGTCTAACAATACTTAGTACATCCGTATACTTGTTATTATAAGTTTTTAAATATGATTCAACACCAGCATTAAATTTATATTTGGAAGAAAATCTTTTCTTGATTTTTGTTTTTAAATGTAACTCCGATAAATCCTTTTCGTTAATATCTCCCTGCATAATTGCATTTTTATATTCATTTTTAACTTGAGAAAATGCACCACCAACAAACACTTTTAAACCAGATTTTGTTTTAGTTCTATAAGTAGAATTAATGTAATAGTTATTCTCATTTAGATCCAGACTTCTTTCTGGCCTACCATTTAATTTATCTGTAATTTTTTGAACAAATTGAGTATTATCATATGCCGTATAAATTTTAAACATTCCTTTACGACCTATCTCCTTTTTATATTGAAGTTCACCAGATAGTTTAGAGTAATCTTTTGTCCAATCCAATTTATCAGGAAACATATTATTGTAAAAACGAAGATCTGTATAATCTATATTAGCAGATATGGACTCTTTTCTAAAAGAATAAGTTCCACCACCACCAACATTAAGTGGTGATATGTTAACACCTAATTTTGTACCAGCAGAAACATCTTTAGTATCCATCGGTAATACAGAAGATAAAGCTTGTCCGTATTCTACCTCATAGCCTCCTAAAGAAAAATTAATTCCTTGAAATAAAAATGGAGAAAACCGACTTCTTGCAGGAGAGTTTTCAGCATTAGTAGTATAAGGCACTAATACATGCATACCATCAATAAAAATTTGCGTTTCTCTACCATCTCCTCCTCTTATATATAGTTTTCCATCTTCTCCTACTTTTTGTGTGCCTGGTAAAGATTGTAGTGCTCCAAAAATATCTCCATTAGAACTTCCAGACATTACAATATCTAGAGAATTCATTTTTTCTAACGTTCTACTTTTTCCTAAACTAAAAGAACTTGCTGTAATAATCACTTCTTCTAATTTAGAATCATCTTCTTTTAAAATAATTTTAAGATTTTTTAAAGCGCTAGCATTTGCTGTTTTTACAAAATTCTTATAACCAAAAAAACTAACTACTAAAGTTACATCACCTGTTTCATTAGTATTAAAAGAAAACAAGCCATCAAAATCACTTGTTGTACCTTCAATCGTTCCTTCTATATAAACATTTGCTCCTTGCATAGGCTCTCCATTAATATCTTTTACCTCTCCTGTAATAGAGTTCTGCGCATTTAAGCTAGTAAAAATTATTAAGCTAATAATCATAAGTGCATTTTTCATTTTTTATTTGTTTTAATATTTGATGCAATAATACAGCACTTTAATGCTCCCTTGCAAGTGCTTAGGATACTTGACTATGTTTTGTGACATATTACTAAGATTTGTGCTAATTGACTAGGTTAATAGTTTTTAAACTAAGTAAATACCTACTTTTTTGAAAATTTATGTATTACTATTTACAAGGTTTTTTTACAGTATATAAAATTAAAAAAACAAGAATTGATATAAACTGACAATGCATATTGTCTTTCAGAATTTTGGAGATATCACTAGTATAAAATTTCAATTCAGGCACTGCAAAGATTGTATTATACCAAGTACATTTTGAAATGAGCTGAAAGAAATTGATTTAGTTTATTACTCATTGATGCGTAAAAATCTATTCATAGCCTACGTTATGGATTTATTTTTTGAAGAAAAGGAGTGATAAAATAAACGATTTATTAGGCTTATTTTAATGTGTATTTGGTATTACACAATAGAACTACTATTTTAATATCAAACTAAATTCAAGTAATAAAAGCAAATAAAAAAGATTACAATGGTTTTTTTAAGAAAACCACAATACAACTTCAAATTATCCTTTTTATGATCTTTTACAAATTTTTTGAAAATTGAACGATTTAACTTTTGAATTATTTGATCAAATAAAGTTATATTTGACATGAGAGAATAGTTTTTTGTTTTTTTAAAAACGTTTAGAACGGAACTGAATATCTTTATCCAGTAAAATAAAATATTAAAGATTTAGATTATTTTATATCAAAATATATTAGAGGTAAAAATTTTGTAGGAGTAAGTTAGAGCACTAATAAATTTAAAAAGAAGCGATTTGGTTGAAAATTAAAAATGTATTTTTGTGAAAAGGAAATTACTATTTGATCAAAAAAGTTGCATTTGTGATTTGAATCATAAAGAAATAATAATATAAAAATGAATTTAAAAAGAGCGATACATTACCAACAAATTGATGAAAAAGATTGTGGCCCAACGTGCCTTAAAATCATAGCAAAAAATTATAATAAAACAATATCAGTACAACAATTAAGAAAATTAAGTGAAACAACAAGAATAGGGAGTAGTTTACTTGGGTTGAGTAATGCGGCAGAAAAAATAGGGTTTCACACAATTGGAATAAAAACAACGGCAGAAGAGCTAAAAGAAGTACCACTACCATGTGTATTACACTGGAACAAGCATCATTTTGTAGTATTGTATGCAGTTAAAAAAAGTACATATTACATCTCAGACCCAGCACATGGATTACTAAAATATAAAGAAGAAGAATTAATAAAACATTGGATAGGAAACAATGCAACTATAGAAACACAAGAAGGAGTAGCGCTATTACTAGAACCAACACCAAAATTTTATGATGCAGATTTTGAATCAGAAAATAAGACCTTAGGATTTAATTTTTTATCACGATACTTATTTAAATACAAACAATTTTTGTGGCAACTAGTAATAGGATTATTAGCAGCAAGTTTATTACAATTGTTTTTACCATTTTTAACACAAAGTGTAGTAGATGTAGGAATAAAAAATCAAGACATACACTTTATTTATCTAATCTTATTTGCACAGTTAGCCCTATTTATAGGGAGAACATCCATAGAAGTAATACGGAGTTGGATATTATTACATTTAAGTACAAGAATAAACATATCATTAGTATCAGATTTTTTTATAAAATTAATGAACCTGCCAATAGCCTTTTTTGATACAAGAATGACAGGAGATATATTACAACGTATCAATGACCATAAACGAATAGAAAGTATATTAACAACATCAAGCTTAAGTGTATTGTTTTCAATGGTTAATCTGTTTATATATAGTATCGTATTAGGATATTATAGCATGCAAATATTTTCCATATTTGTATTAGGAAGTGTATTATACTTTGCATGGATAATAATATTCTTAAAAAAGCGAAGAGATTTAGATTATAAAAGATTTTCACAAGTAAGTGCAGAGCAAAGTAAGGTAATAGAGTTGATAAATGGAATGCAAGAAATAAAATTGCACAATGCCGAAAAGCAAAAACGATGGTCGTGGGAGTTTTTACAAGCACGATTATTTAAAATATCAATAAAAGGATTGGCACTGGAACAATACCAAAGTGTAGGATCAAACTTTATAAATGAAGTAAAAAATATATTTATAAGTATATTATCTGCAAAATTAGTAATAGATGGTAATATAACCTTAGGAATGATGTTGGCAATATCCTATATAGTAGGGCAATTAAATTCGCCAATAGCGCAATTAATTAATTTTATACGAGAATTGCAAGACGCAAAAATATCATTAGAGCGTTTATCAGAAATACACAACAAAAAAGATGAAGAAGGCTTAGGGGATGAAAAAATTACGAACATATCAAAAGATGCAGATATTAATTTAGAAAAAGTGACTTTTCGTTATACAGGATCAAGTGCAGAAGTATTAAAAGATTTAGATTTAACAATACCAGCAAATAAAATAACAGCAATAGTAGGCGTTAGTGGAAGTGGAAAAACAACATTAATGAAATTATTATTAAAATTTTATGATCCAAATGAAGGAAAAATAAAATTAGGAAATTACGAGTTAAAAAACATATCACAATCCGTATGGAGAAATGAATGTGGCGTAGTAATGCAAGAAGGGTATATATTTAATGATACCATAGCAAATAATATAGCGGTAGGAGTAGATTATGTAGATAAGAAAAAATTGGCACACGCAGTAGATGTAGCAAACATACAAGAGTTTATAGAAGGGTTACCATTATCATACAATACCCAAATAGGAATGGAAGGAGTTGGGTTAAGTACAGGGCAAAAACAACGATTATTAATAGCGAGAGCAGTATATAAAAATCCAAGTTTCTTGTTTTTTGACGAAGCAACAAGTGCACTAGATGCAAATAATGAAAAAGTAATCATGGAAAAGCTAAATACTTTTTTTGAAGATAAAACAGTATTAGTAATAGCACATAGATTAAGTACAGTAAGAAATGCACACCAGATAGTAGTATTAGGTGATGGAAAAGTAGTAGAAGTAGGAAACCATGATGAACTAATTAAACTAAAGGGAAGCTATTATCATTTAGTTAAAAATCAGTTAGAACTAGGGAAATAGGATACTCTATTTTAAAGAGTAAAAATAATATTTTTTTAGTAAGAAAATCAAAATAAAATATGGACGAAAAGAATATAGATAATATAGATTTAAGAAGCGAAGAGGTACAAGAAATATTAACAGAAGTACCAAATTGGATGATACGTTGGGGATCTGTACTATTTCTAGCATTAATAGGAATATTATTACTAATATCATGGTTTGTAAAATATCCAGATATAATAGTATCCGAAGTAGTAGTCACAACAAAAATACCACCACAAAAAGAATATGCAAAAATAACAGGAAAATTTGACGCAATATTGGTAGAGGATAATGAAGAAGTAGCAGCTAATAAAATACTAGCAATAATCGAAAATACAGCAAATTATAAAGATGTAATAAAGTTAAAATCAGTTATAGATACCATAAAGATAAAACACAGTAAAACATTTTATTTTCCAACAGATAAATTGCCAATATTATTTCTAGGAGATTTAGAATCAGATTTTTCGTTGTTTGAAAATGCATATATACAATATCGATTAAATGTAGAATTACAACCATTTGCAAATGATGCATTGGCAAATAAAACAACAATAACAGAGCTAAAAAGGCGACTAGTAAATTTAAAAGCGCAAAAAGAGATACAAAGAGCAGAATTAAGGTTTAATAAAAAAGATTTAGAAAGAAGCAAAACATTATTTGATAAAGGAATAATATCAGCAAGAGATTATGAAGGTAAACAATTGGAAAATTTACGAGCAGAACGAAATTTTAAAACAATGAGTTCCTCCATATCACAATTAAGAGAAGCAATAAGTAATGCAAATAAAACCTCAAAAGGAACAGAAATAAGTAAAACAAGAGAAGAGATGATTTTGTTGAAAAATGTAATACAAGCATTAAATCAGCTAAAACGACAAATCAAAAATTGGGAATTACGATATGTATTAAAATCAAATATAAAAGGAAAAGTAGCATTTTTAAATATTTGGAATAAAAACCAAACCGTAAGCCAAGGGGATTTGGTCTTTACAATAATACCAACCGAAAATTCAAACTTTATAGCAAAATTAAAAACACCAGCACAAAATTCAGGAAAAATAAGAATAGGACAAAAAGTAAATATTAAATTGGCAAATTACCCAGAATATGAATTTGGAATGTTAAACGGAACCGTAGAAAACATATCCTTAATACCAAATAAAGAAGGGTTATATCTAATAGATGTAAGTTTGCCAAAAACATTAATAACATCTTATAAAAAGGAAATAGCCTTTAAACAAGAAATGAGCGGATATGCGGAAATCATAACCGAAGACTTAAGGCTAATGGATCGCTTTTTCTATCAGCTAAAGAAAGCATTAAAGCGATAAATAAACAACTATTTTGTGAGTAACAAAAATAGAATTACCAATACAATCTAAACAAAAAGTTAGGCGTAATTCCAATAGAATAATTATTAACAACTCGAATAGGGTCATCAATGGCATTATTTCCAGTAAAATCAGTGCTTAATAAATTTTTTTTGTTATAAATATTTCGAATAGAGAATCCTATTTTACCATTAACATGGTGTTTTTTTGAAAAACGAAACTTATAAGTAGATGATAAATCCAAGCGATGATAATCGGGTTGACGCTCCGTATTAATACCATGAAAATATGCATTACCATTATTATCATAGTCAAGATCAGTTAAAGGTCTTCCACTTCTATATTTCCAACCAAGAGCAATATCAAAATTCTTTAAACTGTAATTTATAGAAGCAGAAACCGCATGTTTAATATCGTTATTAGCTCTAAAATAAGCGTTGTTATTTAGCGCATCATACTTGTTTTGTACATCAAGAAAAGAATAACTAATCCACGTTTTAAAAGCATTAAAATCTCTTTTTAAATAAAAATCTAAACCAAAAACCTTTTGCTCGCCAAGGTGAAAAACATTATCAATAGGATTCAAAAAACCTAAAGATAGCGAAGTAATACCTTTGGTTTTTTTAAAGTATAAATCCACATCAGCTGACCACTTATTTTTAAAAAAAATTAAACTACTAGATATTTGTTGGCTATTAATTATAGGATATTTATCACCATCCGCAAGACGCCATATTTTTTTTTCCAGAGAAATATCACTCAAAACAGTTTCGTCAATTTGACTAATAATTTGGTTTTTTATTTCGCCAGTTAACTGAAGTTTAAAAAAAGTATTTAAGTTTGTGGTAATAACTAATCTAGGTTCCAATCTAAATTTGTTGAGCATCGAATAATAATTAACTCTTAAACCTGAATAAATACGAAGAGTATTAGAATTTTTATAATTATAACTTGTAAATAAAGCATGAGTGTTTATTTTAGAATTATCTTTATCTAAAGTATAAACAATATCTTTTTCTTCTTTAAATAAAAAGGAAACTTTTTTTAAGGAACTTTGGTAACCCATTTCAAAACGATTACTATTAGCTAGTTTAATATTTAAAACGGTAGAAAATTCAGTATCAAAAATAGTATTAGTTTTTGAAAAATTAGAAAATAGTAGGTTATTCTTAATTACTTTATAATTGTAAAATAAGCTATAATGTGAATGGCTAATATTAGTATTTAACGAGATATTATTATGCCATTTTTTATGCCATTCTAAACTATAACCATCATTTTCAGAATCTAAAATATCCGAATGTAAAGTGTTCGTATTTTCTTCTTTATAATCGTTAAACAAATCATTGTCAATATGAATTAAGCTAAAATAAAAGCTGTTTTTTTTGTTAGGAATAAAATTAATTTTAGTGTTATAGTCTTTAAAATGAAATTTTTCTTCTAAAATTTTAGTGTTTTGAAATGCTTTTTCTTCATATTTTTTAAAGGTAGTAGTTTCAATCAGGTCTTCGTAAGAACGTCTAAAAGAAGTTTGTACACTTAGTTTATTATCAATAAAAGGCGTTTCTAAAAAAACATCGGAGCTAATACCATTAATGCCAAATTCAAAATGAGTTTCTTTAGGAATTTTTTTAGAAGTATTAATATCAATAACACTAGAAATTCGTTCACCGAATTTAGCATTAGTACCTTTGTTGTAAAATGCGATTTCTTGTGCAATATTAGGATTAAAAACCGAAACCATCCCAAATAAATGACCACCATGGTATATGTTTATACCATCCCAAACAATACGATTTTGATCGGAATTACCACCTCTAACAGTCAATTCAGTAGCCGTTTCGTTAATACTGATAACACCAGGTAGTTGTTGAATACTTTCTAAAATATCGGTTTCAGTAAGCCCCGCTAAAAGACCTATTTTTTTTGGATTTATGGTATAAGTAGCATCCTTATTTTTAGAAATACCAGTAGTTAAATAGCTTTGTACAACAATTTCATTGAGCTTTTCGCTATTGACTTTGGTAAGATAAATATATTTAGAATCTAACCTATTAAATTTAATATTAGTTAAATAAGTAATATCAAAAAAAATATCATCTAAATTTCGAAGTTTTTTTTCTAACGAAATTTTTATATCCGTAACCAAATTATTAGGGTAAGAAAACTTAACCGTAAACTTGTTTTCCAAATCTTTAAGAACAACAATAATAGATTCATTATTATAAAAAATCAATTGTTTATTTTTTTCTTGTGAAAAAACAATAATGGAAGTAAAAAGTAGCAAAAAGGTAATAATTATTTTCAGTTTCATTTAGAATTAATATTACTCAGAATGATTTTTTTATCGGCAGATTTATATTTTATTAACATAGGTTTAAAAACAGAAGCTAAAGCAATATTTAAATTTTTATTATCAAAACTACCAGTAAAATTTTTAGTAACGTCAATAGCAGACCTATCAAAAGTAATATGGAATTGTTTCTCTAATTCGTCTATGACTAATTGTAAAGGAACATTATTAAATTCACTATCGCCATGAATCCAACTAGGAGAAATATTTGTAACATTTAAAGATTCATGTTTGCTATCTAAAGTAGTAATACCTTTACCAGGAGTTAAAAAATTGGTTCGGTCGCCTTCAATAACTTTTACTTTACCTTCATAGCAAACAACATTAAAAAAATTATCTTTAGAGTTTACATTAAACTGAGTACCTAATACAGTAACACTACCATTTTTGGTATTAACAGTAAAAGTACTGCCTTTAGTTACTTTAAAATAAGCTTCACCATCTAAAAAAAGTTCCCGTTTATTTTTCCAGTCGGATTTGTTATATTTAATAGTTGATTTAGCATTTAAAATAACTTCAGAACCATCTAATAAAGCAACTGTTTTTTGCTCGCCATAGTTAGCATATATATTAACATCCGTATTACTAAAATAATTTTTTATACCAAAAAACAAAACAAACATAGCAGCAATAGAAACAGCCCATTTACTATAAAGGCTAATTACATTTATTTTTTTAGGAATTTCTTTAACGGTGTTTTTTGGGATATTTTTCTTTATAGCCAATAAAGTATTATCTAAAGGCGATTCTAATTCAGAAAAAATATCAAAAGACTTATTAATTTTTTGAAAAGCTAAAAACTCCTTTTCAGGTATTTTTTCTTTTAATTCAATGTCGGTAATTTTACCCTCTATCCAATCGGCAAAATATTCTTTATAATTTTCTTCCATAATTTCATCTTTACATTATTAGAACGAGTTACTTGTAAAAAAACCTACTTATTTTTTGTAAAATTAAATATTACCTATTTGTTCTCTAACAATAATTAAAGCATTGCGCATTCTTTTTTCCACAGCTTTAACAGAAATATCCAGTTTTAAAGCAATCTCTTTATACTTCATTTTTTCCATTCTACTCATTAAAAAAACTTTCCGTTGTTTTTCGGGCAAATCAGCAATAACTTTTTCTACTTTTACAAAAAACTCCTCTTCTATCATTAAAAATTCGGGAGATTCACTTTTGTTATAATTTACAAATCCTTTTTGGTGTTTACGTACTACCTTTTCATGCTTTTTAATATCTAAAAAAGCGTTATTAGCAAGTGTATATAAATAACTTTTTACTTTTTCTAAAGTTACTTTAGCACAGTTATTCCATAATTTAATAAAAGTTTCTTGCAAAACATCTTCGGCCGAAGCCATATCATTGTATTTAAAATACAAATGTCTTTTTAAATCTTTAGCATATTTATGAAACACACCGTCAAAAATGCGATTATTACAAATATCTGTTAATTCTTTAGTCATTTTTGTTGATAGTATTTTCGCAAAAGTAAAAAAAAATTAGGGATTTAGTTAGTTCTGTCGTTATAATAGTACAAACAATTAATATTTTATTAAAAACCAATTTATTTTCTTCATGAAAAAAATAGTACTTCTTATATTTTTAACTTCTTTTAGTATGTATGCTCAAGTAGGTATTGGAACTATTAGTCCAACAGAAAGTCTAGATGTGATGGGTGCTGTTGCATTAAATCATCAAAAAACTTTTTCAAATAGAGGGCAATGGCAATTAACCAAAAATATTATTTCAGGAGCTTGGATGGATATTACACCG
>Ga0256840_1003334_pt1 | contig 13101 bp, 7 predicted proteins | sample 355202metaG_FD_185969 | JGI IMG/M metagenome (GOLD analysis project Ga0256840, IMG submission 185969) | Hydrothermal vent microbial communities from Mid Atlantic Ridge, Atlantic Ocean - 355-202 | ecosystem: Environmental > Aquatic > Marine > Hydrothermal vents | place: Atlantic Ocean: Mid...
GGGAACTGAACAATCCTTTTATAATTAAAACAGCCCGCAGGTTCGAATATATGTGCTATTCAGGTGCAGAAAAAGTGATTGGTGTAACCAATGGAATTGTGAAGATTTTAAAACAGGAAAAACAGATTCCATCTCATAAACTTGAACTTATTCCAAATGGTGCGACAATTGACTCCTTTTATAGGGATGAAGCTGAAGGGAAAAGACTAAGAATAGAGCTTGGGCTTTTGGATAAATTTATTATTTTGTATGCAGGGATCCTTGGAATTGCCCAGAACCTCGAAATTATGATTCATGCAGCATATGAGTTAAAAAACTATGAAGATATTTATTTTCTTGTTGCAGGAGCAGGGCCAAAAAAAACTATGCTTGAATCCATGGCTGCAAGGCTTGAATTGAAGAATCTTAAATTTCTGGGGGAATTCCCAAGAAAGGCTATGCCTGCCTTGTATTCTGCGGTTGATGCTTCCCTTGTCCCACTTGCCGATAAAGAAATTTTCAAGCATGCAAGGCCATCTAAATTATTTGATGCATGGGCTTGTGAAACCCCTGTACTTCTCGGGATAGATGGGGAAGCAAAAGAACTGTTGAACCAGTGCAGAGGTGGCATATCTTATAAACCGGATAATTATAAAAGCCTTGCTGAAAAAATTATGGAATTGAAACGCTTACCACTTGAGAAGCAAAGGGAAATGGGCAGAAGTGCAAGGAAATATGTGGAGAAATTTCATTCACGACAGGCCTATGCTGAAAAACTTGAAAAGATTATTTCATATAAAAAAAAAGCGGCCATAAAAACAAGAATAAGGAAACATTAGATGATTAAAAACAGTCGAACTATTTATATGATTGTTTATAATTATTTTCAAAATGACTCCAGGGTACTTAAAGAGGCTGAGACCCTGTCGCTTCAAGGATATTGCGTACACATTATTGCGGTTTGGAAGCAGGGGCTGCTTCGATATGAAAAATATGGTAATATTACAATATACCGATTGAATAATATCCCCCAGTATTTTGAATTCATTGGAGAGGATAAATTTGAAGATTTAAAAAGGATAGTATATAAACGCAGATTAGCGGCTGCAGAATTAGCGGCTATAGAAGTTATAGGAGCCAAAACTTTAGCGGCCAATATTTATAAAAGTTCCAATGCTCGCCGAAAAAAAGGGCAGGACAGATTAAAATTTTTTGTATCAACATTTAAAAAAACACTTTTACTGAATTGTTTTTACAGGGCAATAGAGAAATTTATCGCAGGATCAGAGAAAAAAGCAGATGTTTTTCATGCTCATGATCTCAATACCTTATTCATCGCCTGTAAAATGGCTCATAAGTATCATGCAAAATTGGTTTACGATTCACATGAACTTTATATTCAGCGCAACAGACCTTATATCCCTCCGGGATGGTTTTTGAAATTTGAAGAAGCTTTTGAACGAAAATATATCAAAAAAGCTGATGCAGTTATTTCAGTGAGTCATTCAATTGTCGGTTATCTTAAAAAGAAATATAATATACCAGAACCATACTTGATTATGAATGCTCCAAGTGGTGAAACAGTCTCTGCAACTTCTTTGCCAAAAGAACAATATTCTCTTAGAAGGCAACTTAAAATAGATGATGAGAAGAAAATTTTATTATATACCGGCAGTATTACCTTTGGCAGAGGGCTTGAAAAAGTCATTGAAAGTATGAAATACCTGAAAAATTTTACTTTTGTAATGATGGGTTACGGATCCCGGGAGTTTAAAAATCATCTTATGAATATTGCCCGGAATCTGAAAGTTGAGGCAGGAGTAATATTTTATGGTCCTGTGCCATCAGATAAGGTAACATTATATGCATCATCGGCAGATATTGGCATTGCTCCCATTGAGAATGTATGTCTGAGTTATTACTATTGCGCTCCCAATAAAATATTTGAGTATATTCAGAGCGGTTTGCCTGTGGTGGCAAGCAATTTTCCTGATATGCGGCGTATTGTTGAAGAACATAATATTGGTTTTACATGCAATACTTCTGACCCCACGGAAATCTATAAAGCAGTTACAATGATAATGTCTGATTATTCTGCTTATTTAAACAGGGTGAACAAAGTTAAGGATAAATACTGCTGGGAAAGAGAGGCTGAGAAGCTGAAACAGCTTTATTGTTCTTTGTTTGTTCTATAACGGCAATGAGTCCGATCTGAAGACCCCTTCGACGGCCTCAAAGAATCAGAGATTCTGACAAATATAGAAACTCTTACCAGTAAAGGAATTTATCGGAGTTTCATATAAAAAACCGCCTTATGGCCATCTATGAAAAAATGAAAAAAATTGTTCATATTACATCTGTTCACAGCGCCTTTGATTCAAGAATTCTATATCGGGAATGCAGATGGCTTGCAGGGAAAGGTTATGAAGTGTTTCTGATTGCGCCTTCTTCATTCTCATATAAAAAAGTTGATGACGTGCATATCCTTGGAGTCAGGAAGTATGGGGCAAGATCAAAGAGATTTTTGACCTGGCTGCATATCCTGATAAAGGTGTGTGGTCTTAAGCCTGATCTGGTTCATTTTCATGATCCGGAATTGCTTGTTATTGTGCCTTTGTTAAAAATGCTTAACAGGAACAAAATTAAAATTATATACGATGTTCATGAATATTTTATTGAATCCATTAAAGATAAAATCTGGATTCCACAAGGCTTGAAAAAAATTACAGCTTTTTTTGTATCGTTTTGTGAATCCTTTTTTGGACGATGGGTTGATGCCCAGATTTTTGTTGTTTCGGGGCAGCTTCCATATTATTCAGACTGGAACACATTGAAGATAATTGTTCATAATTATCCTGATCCTGATGAATTTAAAATGGACGTTGAGGAAACTGAAACTGATAAAGTGCATGCAAAATTCACTCTGGTTCATATTGGCTCGCTGTATGAGAGAAGAGGCATTATGACAATGTTGAAAGCTTTGAGACTTTTGACAGAACAAGGCTATGATGATGTTTGTTTTATCCTTGGCGGAGTGTTTGAGTCAAAGCTGTTCAGGCATCGCGTTGATACTTTTATAAATTGCAACTACTTACAGTCCAATGTAAAAATTGCAGGCTGGATTGATTATCCTGTAATAAATAAATATTTTGCCCATGCTGATGCTGTATGGATTGCCCTTTATCCTCTATCACAGTATCTGCAACAGAATATCAGTACTAAACAGCTTGAAGCAATGGCTGCATCATTGCCTGTTGTCTGTAGCGATTTACCTTCATTGACACGTTTTATTGACAAGGCTTCCTGTGGTATTTCAGTTCCTGCCGAGGACCCTGCTGCCCATGCTGATGCCATTAAATTTCTTTATCATAACCGAGATAAAGCGAGGGAAATGGGCTTAAGAGGTCGGCAGTTGATTATGGAAAAATTTAACTGGCAACATGAAGCAGAACTTTTAAGTAATTTTTATGCAGCCCTGCTAAAATAAAATATTGATAAAATATTTGTAATAACCGCCATGAGGCCGATCTGGAGTTTCTCCGACGGCCTCTCAACAAATATAGAAACTCTTATTTGCAAAGGCAGTTTACCGGAATTTCATATAAAAAAAATAATATTTACAAAATATTGTAATAAACTGTCATGGGTATATCAAAAAAGAAAAGACAATATATAAAGAAAAATTATCTTAAACTTTCCATTGATGAAATCGCTGAAAACACCGGTCTTTGTGTGCGGGATATAGAAAGTGTTCTTGATATCCATAAACCCAGTGGAAAGATTAATATCTCTGGGATTCTGAATTTTGTGATTGAATATGGGCTGCTGTTTTGTATTTTTCTGTCGCCTTTTATAATTATTCCCGGGCTTAGGGATGCATCTAATCTCCCACAGAATACCTTTGTTCAGATTGCAATATTGGTTTTGGCTCTTGCATGGGTTGTAAAAGGAATTTTTGAAAAAGAAATACAATTTATATATTCTCCTTTGATCCTGCCTTTGTCTGCCCTGCTTGTTTGGTGTCTGATCTCTTTGTTTGTTGCTGTGAACCCTTTTGAGGGCTTTCCTGTATTTCTGAAAGTTCTATCCATGTATATTGGTTTTATTATTATACTGAATATCTGTTATATGAGGTATATGAGCAACAATTTTAATAGCATTGTATTGGTATTAGTTCTTGCTGGAACAGGTATTGCGATTATTGGTATATTCCAATACCTGTTTAAATTTTCTATGATTCCCCAGGCTCGTCCCCCTGCTGCTACATTTGCAAACAGGAATATGGCAGCGCAGTTCATGGTTTTGATATTCCCATTTTCCATAGGATTGTTTTTAACCACAGATAAAAAATTTATTACCTGGTTTGCAGCTCTTTCATCCGGGTTGATGCTTGTTTATGTTGTCTATACCAGAACTCTTGCCGCATGGTTATCCATTCCCCTTGAGATCAGTGTCTTATTCTTTATTATTTTTTATATGGTGTTGAAGAAAAAATGGAGTTTTCAGGTAAAAAATAAGGTTTTCCCTTTAATAGTTATGGCATGTGCTTTTTTGTTATTGATAAATACAAATTCAGGCGGAATGAATTTTCAATTTGGCGGAGTGTCTAAACAAATTGCCAGTGTTGAGGAATTTGTCGCCCCTGTTAAATCAGGCGGGGAGAAAAAAAAGAAAACAAGCTCCATAGAGTGGAGATGGGCTATCTGGTCTAATTCAATGGCAATGATCCGGGATCATTTATTATTTGGGGTTGGAATAGGCAATTATAAAATTGAGTATCCGCTTTATCATCAGGCCGTTATAAAAGATCAGAAATTTGGTATAGATTCCCAACCCATACGCTCACATAATGATTATATCCAGGCTGCTGCAGAACTTGGTGTGACAGGGCTAATTATTATATTCTCGGCGATCTTTTGTTTTTATTTTATTCTTGTATCTAACATAAAAGACAATATTGCCTGTAAAACCACAAAAAAACATATGGCTGGTAAAATTATATTGCTATCAGGCGTGATATTGTCATCAGTAACCGGAATACTGGTCAACGCCTGCTTTAGTTTTCCATTTCAAAGGGCTATTCCACCTTTTGTACTTATGTTGATGGCAGTAATTGCCAGCGGGATATACGCAGGAAACAGGGAAATTAAATATTTTAAGATCACAGACCGACATGGATTATACACCCTTGCAATTTGTTTGATGCTTATTCTCGGTTATTATGTGCATTTTTATTATTCCAGAATTCAGTTTGATAAATTTTATGGAAAAACTATTATTTGTTATAACGAGGCAAAATGGCATGATCTTCTCTATGAAGCAGACAGGGCAGTGAAGTATAGTCCTGAAAGTAAGGATATTCTGTTTTATATGGGATTTGCCAGTTATAAACTTGGAGATGTTGAGAAAAGTATTCAGTATTATAAAGAACTATTAAAATATTATCCTCATTATTTAAATGCATTAATTAATATTGGTATCTCATATGGAAAGTTGAATATGAATGGCAAAGCCGTTAAAGCATATAAAGCATTGAATAGGATTTTACCTGATAACCCGGGATTTTATAATGATGCCGGGCATTATCTTCAGGAAGAGGGTAAGCTTGAACAAGCATATAAATATTTTAATAAAGCAGTGAACCTTGATGGCAATAATGTTATTATTCAGTCCAATTTTGGAATCATATGTTTTATGTTGAAAAAGTATCCGGAAGCTGTTGCAGCCTTTAAAAAAGTTGTTAAACTGAAACCCGGATGGGCATTCCCTTTGCAGTATCTTAAACTAATAAAAGAAAGGGGAATAATAGAAAAGTAATGAATAGGAAGAATTGATTTTTCTTGATAGAAATCAGGCTATTATATTTTAATTGTTTTATAATCATTAAATTGTATCTGCGGAGGTAAATAATATGCCCGTTACTAATCAGACCATTAAGACGAATAAATTGTCCATGTACAGTATAGGCCGAATTTTTTTCATAAGCGCTTTTATTTTTTTATTTTCTTTATTGAATGTGCAGTATGCATCTGCTGCTTTGAGTGTTAGTACAAATGATGTTAATTTAACGACAGGCTCTTCAAAAGCATTTACTATCAGCGGAGGAACTGGCTATTATAAAATCAGTTCAAGCTCAGATGCCACTGCTACTGCCTCCATAAGCGGAGCTGCAGGCACAGATGGTACCATTGTAGGGGTAAGTCAAGGCACTGCTACTATAACTATTACTGATAGTGCCGGTGCAGTCGTTACCATAAATGTTACAGTCTCTGAAATTACTTTGAGTAAGACAAATGTTGTTCTGCTTCCCAATAAGTCGGAAACAATAACTGTTCTGACAGGGTCAACATTTTACAATGTTACAACCAGTGATGCCAATGTTGCCAAGGCAAGTGTATCAGGTGATTCAATTACCATTACAGGGGTTAATGCAGGTACTGCTGTTGTAACAGTTTCCGACAGCAATTCCGATACCGCTACCATCTCCGTTCTTGTTGGTTCAAGTTTTACAATTGATCCTGCAACTATAGATATTTCCATAGGGCAGACTGCTACTGCGACTATAAGCGATCCCACGGGTTTTTATAACGCATCTTCCAATGATGCTTCCATCGCTACGGCATCAATAACTGGAACAACAGTGACTGTTAAAGGGGTGTCAAATGGCAATGCCATAATAACTATTGAGAATAGTGCTGGTTTTACATCCACCATAGCTGTTACAGTGGATGTATCATTGTTTACTAAGATTAATCTTGGAGTATCAGAGTCCAAAACTGTATCTTTGTCAGGAGGCTCAGGGTTTTATAAAGTCAATACAATTGATACCAGTGTTGCAACGGTTATTATAACTGGAGATAACGCTATAATAACGGGACTTGGAGCAGGTAAAACCCTTATAACAATCGAGGATAGCAAAACCAATAAGGTTGAGTTCGAGGTAAGTGTTAAATTGCCTGCTCCTGTGTTGGATGTTTCTGTAAATGGGACCCTTGTAAAATTGTGGTGGAATAAAATTGCAAAAGCAGATTCTTATATGCTGTTTGCTGCACCGGCCAATGCCAGCGGTGGTATTGACATGACAAAAATCGGTCAGATTAATGTGGGAAGCCTTGATTCTTTAATGTTTGATCTTAAATCAGGTGATCATTATTTTGCTGCATTGCAGGCAGTTGATGCAACAAATTCAGATATTTCAAGTTTAATATCAAATATTGTGGAGATTATAGTACCCTAACCTGAACAAGCCAGAACCAAAGAGACTCTTTGATTTTCTTGTCAGAATAACACGTAAATCAAAGATTAGAATCTAAATGAAAAAAATATTTGTATATATTTTTGTTTGTATATTATTGACATGTAATATTGTATATGCCCTTTCCGTTACTCCAACATATTTGTCCATTGCATCCAAAGAAACAGGCATATTGCAATTAAGTGGCGGGTCAGGGTATTATAATATTCAATCAAGTGATAAGACAATTGCCTATGCTTCCTTTGCCGGTAATATTGTTAATGTTACAGGTGTATCAAAGGGCAGTGCAATTATCACCATACAGGACGGTAATACCAGTGTTACAATACAGGTTGACGTTGATGCCTCCATTGGTGCAAGCAAGACAAGTGTCTATATACTTGAGGGAGATAAAACAAACATTGATATTACAAATGGGGTTGCTCCTTTCTCGGTTAATACAAGCCCTGTTGCAAATGCAGTAATAAACGGGGATTCCATGACAATTACCGGGATTCAAAAGGGTACGGCAAAAATTATAGTGACAGATAAGGTCTCAGATTCTGTTGAGATAGATGTGGTTGTTTACCGTTCCCTTGCATCGGATTTAAGTAAACTTTTTCTTGCTGAAAATACCTCAGGGACTATTGCTCTTAGCGAGGGAGTCCCGCCTTATACTGCCGTATCTATGGATGATTCAATTGCCGATGTTTCTGTAAGCGGGGACACTCTTTCTGTTAATGGTAATAAAAAGGGAAATACCTATATAACCGTTTCCGACAGTGCTCCAACGCCGGATACAATTACAATCAGCGTAAATGTTGACGTCTTTAACGTGTCCACAAGAAATATTTATATCGGTAAGGGAGATAAAGGCAGTTTTGATATTCTTGGAACAGGATTTTATAATGTCAGTGTTTCTGATGATACTGTGCTTTCTGCTGTTATTAATGGTAACTCCGTTATGGTTACAGGTTTGCTTGATGGTATGGCAATCATTACAATAAGTGATAGTAATGGGAAGTCAATTGATATTAAGGGTATTATTTATTCTGGTATCAGCGTATCAAAATCGGGACTTGTCATGGATGAGGGCAATTCTGAAACTCTCCAGATATCAGGAGGAGTAGCTCCTTATAATATGGTATCTTCTGTACCTGGTATTGTGGATGTTCCTAATAAATGGGGGGTAGTTCCATTTAATGTAAAAGCAATAGCAAAGGGTAGTACAACGCTGACCATTGACGATTTTGTGGGAAACTCTGCCAATGTCACTATAACAGTACTATCCGGTAAACTTGGCGTTTCAGAGAAAAAAATAGTTGTTTCTCCTCAAAAATCGGAAAATGTGGATGTTTTTGGGGGAACAGGTTATTATATGGTATCATCCAGTGATCCTTCCGTTGCTGAAGCCAAACTTGGAACAGATAAAATTTCTATTAAGGGAATTTCTTCCGGTAAATCTGTTATTATTGTTCAGGACAGTAATATGTCTTCTGTTGATATAGATGTTACAATTTTATTATCGACTCCAAAACTGAACCTTTCTGTAAATGGAAAGGCAGTTTCCATGACATGGGATACTATAACAGGTGCAGATTCCTATGTTTTATACTATGCTCCTCCTGACTATAGTGGTAAGAACCCTGATCTTACAAAACTTGCCTATGTGAATTTGGGGGATATCACTTCTTTTGATATTGATATGAACGCAGGGGATGCTTATTTTGTGGCTGTGCAGGCAATCAATAGTAATGATCTTGATCTTGCAAGTATGGTTTCAAATATTGTTAATTTTAAAATTCCATAATTGATGGGATAGTAGAAAGTTGTAAATAAAAAATATTTACTAATGATTTCAATCTATTACCACTGAAAAAATGATAAAATCTGAGTTTTTACAGATTCATAATAATTTATTCTTGTTATTTAATCCAGGATTATGTATAATATAAAATGTTGTTTGACAATTATCATGTTCTATCTTTGATAATTGATAATTCATTTTTGTTCAAGTTCAAGGAAGGCGAAAATTTTAACCACAGGAATATATTAAATATTTCGAGGATAGCACTAAAGCTTCACTCCGTGTAAAATTTGAGCCTGACACAGATTAAATATCAGTTCAAAGGAGGATGATTTGTTTTTATTTAGAAGTCTTATTATTGTATTGGCATGGTGTATAATCTGCCCTGGTGCTGTAATGGCAGATAGAGTCGTCGCTGTGGTTAATGGGAAAAACATAATGGAAAGTGAGCTTAATGAATTTACCGCTGATATTCCCCAACCCTTTAAAGTTGCTTTTAAGAAACAAGCCTTGAAAAGAATAATTGATATTGATGTATTTTATAATCTTGGTGTTAAATCTGGTATATTGAATTCATCAATATATAAGAAAAAAATTGATAAAGCCCGCCATATGATTGTAAGTAATCTTTTCATTGAAAGAAAATTAAAATCCCGTATCAGAGTATCCGATAAACAAATCAGGGCCTATTACGAACATAATAAGGCAAGATTCAATGGTGATAAAAAAATATTGATGGGTTATATTGCAGTTAGCAATAAAGATTTTGCTGCTACACTTCGGAGAAGAATTAAGGCCGGTTCATTTGAGAAAGTGGCTGATACGATTGGTAGAAATGCCAGGAACGCCCGCTATTTCAGGCCCCGTTGGATTGAAAGGGGAAAGAGCAGAATGCCACCACGCTTTGAGAATTTTGCCTTTGAATTGAGAAAAGGCATGATAAGCCCTGTTGTTCATACCAGAATGGGATATGATATCATAAAAGTTTTTGATGTAAAACCGGGACGTCATAAAGGCTTTGCCGAGATAAAAAATAAAATAAGAGCCCGGTTGGTTCAGGAACAATTATTACGTTTAAAACAAGAATATTTAAAAGCGGCAAGGGTTAGGATTATAGCAAAAGAATATAGATAATTTATATATTATTTGGAAAGGGGGTGATTAAAAACCTTATGTAAATCATGTTGCCATTTTTTTTTGACATCATAGGATAATTTTTTTTATCGCATAATCTTTTTACATCACACAAAAAAGGAGAAATATAAAAATGAAATTTTATTCAAAGTTATTTTCGCCATTTGCAATGTTGCTGATTTTAGTTGCAGGCATATTAATTATGGCAGGAACCTCCATTGCAGGAGAGTCGCCTAATCTTGCTAATAAACTTATTAAATATCACGGTGCTTCTGTACAGGCTGTTTCAGGCTCTTCAGGTTTATGGCATCAAACAACAATAGATGGAAAGTCAGGTGTCTGGTATTATGGAGATGATTCCACAATGACGTATAATGTTGGCGGTGAAACCTCAGGCACACTTAATATGAGTTTTGATCTTACCAATGTTACATCTGCTTCCCTTACGCTTGAAACTAAATATCAAACAGAAAGTAGTGTGAATTATGATAAATTAAAAATTATGGTAGGCTCTGATGTCCTCTGGGAAAGAACTCAAGATGAAAGCAAGAATTCTGCTGGCAATTTTGGCTGGGAAACCTTGAATATTCCTCTTACGAGTTATATCGGGTCTAAAATTACCATTACTTTTAGCTTTGATTCCATTGATGGCGTTTCAAACGATTATTTCGGATGGGCGATAGCTAATGTGCAGGCAGGAAGCGGCACAGGGACAGCTATAATACCAAGCAGCGGCAGCCTTGTTATAAATCAGCTTGATACAGGTAATTTTCCAAGTATTGATGCCTATGTTACTGTGACCGATGCAAATGGTCAGAGTGTTAATGGCCTTACCAAATCAAATTTTACGGTATTGGAAGGTAATTCACTGGTAACAAATTTTAAAGTTACTCCTCTTAATACAGGTGGTCAGGCGCTTAGTCTTGGGATGATGATAGATCAGAGCGGCAGCATGAGCGGCAGTATGACCGATGCTGTTGATGCGGTTAAACAATTTATTAATTTGGGTACAGGTGCACAGGATCAATTTGGGCTTGTAACTATTGGTTCCTATGCTTCAGCAGCCCTTAATGGCGTACTTGTATTAAAAAATTTTACTACTAATAAAGCAGAACTATTGAATGCTGTTTCTGGTTTGACTGCCACAGGTATGACTCCTTTGTATGACGGTCTTGCAAAAACACTTGAACTTACTGCGCAGCAGCCTGGAGTAAAAGCCGTTATTGCTTTTACAGATGGTGATGATACTCAAAGTAGTAAGTATGATGTGGATTCTGTTATTGCCTATGCAAAATCTCTTAATATACCGATTTATACAATAGGAATTGGTTATGCAGATAAAACCATTTTAACAAAAATTGCTAACCAGACTGGTGGAACTTACACTGAGGCTACATCTGCTGCAGATCTCAGTCAAATTTATTCTCAGTTGATGAATGTTATCAATCAGCAATATCTTATTAATTTTACATCATTGAATCCCTCTCTTACTGTGAACAGCCTTGGCACAATGAGTGCCATTACTACAACACCGATTGCAGGTGCCTCTGCAATCACTTCAACGAATCAGGTCTGTGTAAAGATTACGGCAACCCTGCCGAGTTCAAAGACTGTTTCTGATATTTCCTGCTATGATAAGGGTAATATGCCTCCAAATATTGCACTTGATCAGACAACATCAGGATATCTGCAGAATGGACCTGCTGCAGGCAATGATCTAACCATAGGTGCAGTCATTACTGATCCTGATCAGGATACTATTACTAATGCCAGTCTGTATTATAGAATAAAAAGTACAACAGGGGCATCAAATACTTTTACAAAGCTTGATATGACTTTGAATCCTGCAGTCAAGGGTACTTATGCCGCTGTTATACCTGGCACAGATTATACATCTGCTGGAATTGAATTATATCTTACCGCTTCTGATGGAATTCACACCAAGACAGAGCCTGCGGCTTCTTATTATCAAATTATCCCCGGTAGTAGCGGGACTGTACCAGGAGGCGGAAGTAATGCCCAGCAAATCTATATTTTGTCTCCTACAAATAATGAAACAATTGGGTTTGGCACCACAAACGGGCAGGTAACTTTTTCATGGACAAAACTGACTGGTGTTTCAAAATACGTTTTGAACCTTCAGTTAACTGATATATTGAATGGCAATGTTATCCCACTTCCAATTGATTTGATTCCGGCATCTGCTGGTGGTACCTCTAATCCATGGGGAGGGACATCGAGTGCTGTAAGTGCCACTCCTGGTTTAACAGAGACTTTTCTTGGTATGGTATATACTTTGTCACTTGATCAGGCAACCTGGGATGTATTGTCACTCTATGATATTCAGTGGGGAATTGAGGCCTATGATAGTTCCAATAATTTAATAGGTTCTACATTCGATTCCAGCAGTATACCGGCTAAATATGTCAGTAAATTGAAATTTCTCGATAGTAATGCAATCACTATGACTTCACCTGACTTAGGCGAGGTTCTTTCCAAAACTGACTCTGCTCCTGATTTTAAATGGGACACATATCAGGGTGTTGTTAGCTATACCCTGATACTTGCACATACGGGTTCCTTAGGTTTTGATAAGGTTATCTCCAAAGATAAACTTGGCCTTAATGTGTTCCCGATGGACAACGCAACATGGCAGTCAATGCCTACAGGTACGTGGTATTGGACAGTATTAGGATATGACGCTTCTGGAAATCAAACTCCGAAGAAGTTTAATATCTTTGACTTTATTGTTCAATAGCAGTAAATATTAAATGTATTAATATCTGTGAATTAAAATGAATGAGTTGGAGTGCAGGCAGAATGTCTGTACTCCAATTTTTCTTTGCACCAACTGCCATGAGGCAGATATCGAATGATATCCTTTCGTTTTATAGTTTTAGTATTTTTTTTATTACTTCTCGGTTTTAAACTAAAATCTCGAAATAGG
>Ga0256840_1003335_pt1 | contig 13100 bp, 13 predicted proteins | sample 355202metaG_FD_185969 | JGI IMG/M metagenome (GOLD analysis project Ga0256840, IMG submission 185969) | Hydrothermal vent microbial communities from Mid Atlantic Ridge, Atlantic Ocean - 355-202 | ecosystem: Environmental > Aquatic > Marine > Hydrothermal vents | place: Atlantic Ocean: Mid...
CTGAATCCGTATCGAAACCCTCTTTGTAGGCAATAGTATTGCGTGATTTCACCGTAGTTCCCGTCGCTTTCTCTTCAGCAAACGACGCAAAATGTTCTATATACTCCTGCTCACTGTGCAGCGCAATATCAAAGGAGTTACAAAGCTCTGCCATCAGGTCATATTCACCGATACCGCTACTGCGCTCGACAATCTGCGGCATGCGCAACAGATGATTGCTGCCGTATGACGATCGTATATCACTCTTTTGCAAAAAATTACATGTAGGAATGACCAGGTCGGCCGCTTCAGACGTTTCATTTTCATACAAACCGTAATAGACTGTCGTCTTTGCCTGTGCAAAACGCTCTTTGACCCATTCCGATGCGGGCATTTGATTGAGCGGGTTGGCACCCTGAACAAATACCAGATCAAATGCCGAAAAATCCGCCGTTGCCTTGGGAACGGTGTTGCAGCGTTGCACAAAAGGATTTTCTATACCTTCTTGTGACGCACCCAAATAACCTACTCCGCACCCTTCCTTTCCAAAAAGTCCCAATACCGCGGCAAATGCATCAATAGCACGAAGTACTGCGGCACCTTCACGATGCTTCTGCACACCGACACCGACCAGTATGACCGTTTTACTGCCGCTTACCAACTCCAAAACCTTGCCGATATCCCCCAACGTGACATCAATAGACTCCAACACACTTTTAATACGTATGGTCTGCGTTAACTCGTAAAACTCTTGAAACGCTTCGGTGTGTTGCTCTAAAAAATCGATATCTTCACAATCATTAATGACAACAAAGCGGCTCAAGAGCAAGGCTAAAAAGAGATCGCCGTGTGGTTTGAGCTGAATGTGGTGATCGGCCTGTGCCGCTGTTTTCGTAACAACCGGATCAATCACAATGAGTTTTTTACCTTTGATATGAGGCAGCAGATGGGAGTTGGTAACATGCAGATTTCGTCCCCAGACAATGACGACTTCCGCTTTTTTAATCTGCTCCAGATCCAAGACTTTATTACTGCCGCGCCCTTCAAGTATGCCGGCTTCACCGGCACCGTCACATAATGAGCCCGATGTCAGCGTCGCACCGATTTTTGAAAAAAAGTAGTCGCTCACTCCTTGCATCAGAGCAAAATTTCCGTGACCTCTGTAGTGCAATATTTTTGAAGCCTCACATGCCTTGATACTCTCTTTTAAAATAGTTACGGCGCTCTCAAGTGAAATACTCTTCCCTCGGTAACGCGGGGTTGTTATGGGTTCATACGCACTGTAATGGTTAAGGTGCGGGCACAAAAAACCCTGTGTCAATTCATGCTCCAGATTGCCTTGCAGCATACCGTTGTCATATACAATCGAACACGCATCATAACAGTCCAACGGACAGGCAGACATCTTATTACTCATGACGTAACTCCACTTTCACAAGATTTGAAAAAACTTTGGGTGCATCCATGACAATTTCCGCTTTATAGTTGGAGAGATGCTTGGCATCGGAAACATGCCACACTTTAGTTACTTTATAAGGTGTTTTCTTACCGTCAATATAGACGCTCTTCTCTGAAATACCTTCAATGTCGTTACGGCTCACATAAATCGTAAGCTTTGCTTTAGAGACATCTGCCAACTGTGCCAACGGTGTGGAGGGGCTGACAAAAGCTCCTTGATGTACAAGAAGCTCATACAGCATCCACCCTTTGTTGCTAATGTGTTTGTCATGAATACTTCGTTTCAATACGGCTCTTCGCAACTGCAGATCATTGAGCTGAACCTTTATATTGGAGAGCTCTTTTTGGGTACTGATATATTGGTTTTGACTGGCAATAAGATCATAAAATTCACGATCTTTTTCAACACTCGATTTCATTTTCAACTCTTTAATACGCTCATAATTCAGCCGTTTTTTTTCCAATAATGCTTCATAGTTTCGAATCATCTCTTTGTTGTAGGTCATCATCTGGCGCAGCAGTGCTATTTTTTCGGCAATTTTGTTAAGCTCAATAATGTCGAGTTTGTCATCTAAAACAATGTAGTCGCTCCCGTCTAACAGCGTTCCTTCTTTGTGTTCATCGGCTTGAAGCACCAAAGCAGAAACATTCGAAGCAATGGTCTTTATCTCATACGGTTCCACTTTGGCATAGTACTCTTTTGCAATAAGCAGCGACATGTTCAGTAAGAAAAATATTATTGTTTTCATCATTGTATCCACCATTTTAATCGCTCTTATTTTACACAGACCTTGCTTCAAATAGACTTTTAAAAAATGTCTGGTCTCATGAATAGAGGCAGATGCAGAGCGTTTTAGAATTAATGTTATATCTAATGTTTTTTAGATATAATTAAACAACTATTTCAACAAGGTGGTTCCGATGTCCATTTTAGATCATGTCGATGCGTCAACCAATCTGGCTAAAAACAACGAGGTACAGCTCTTATTATTTAAAGTTGATGAGAGTGTCGAATCTCCCTTTTATGCTATTAACGTTTTTAAGACCCGAGAGGTGGTTGAAGCCAAACGGCACAAACTCACACTCATTCCTTCCGCACATCCGCTTTTAGAGGGTACTATTGTCTTACGGGGAACCCAAATCCCTATTTTAAATCTTCCGGTCTGGCTGGGAAATCATTTTACCAAAGAGGACAACGATAAATCCAATTTTCTCATCTGTGATTTCAACGGTATTATTATCGGTCTTCGCATTATGTTTGCATTTCGCGTCGTCAAGAAAAACTGGGCGCAGATGCATGCCCCGCAAAGCTACAGTTCAGGGGACAGTTCCATGATCATTAACGACACCCGCCTTGAAGACGGCAGCCTGTGCCTGGTATTGGATTACGAAAAACTTCTGTCCGATGTCATTCCTCAAGCCATGGTCGATACCGGTGCTTCGCCGGATAATATTAAAGATCTTGAGATTCCTACAAAACTGCGTAACGGAACCGTACTCATTGCCGAAGATTCCAAAACAGCTCAGACGCACCTAAGCATTGTATTTGAAAACTCCAATATTGACTACAAAATTTTTGACAACGGCAAACAACTCATTGAGTATATTTTCGCGCTCTCCGATCCCAGCGTTATTCCTGCCGTTGTTACCGACATTGAGATGCCCGAAATGTCGGGATTTACCGTCATACAGCAGTTACGTGCCCATAAAGAGACGGCAGCGTTACCCATTATTGTCAACAGCTCCATGACCGGTGACAATAACAAACGCGAAGCAGAAGGACTCGGAGCCGACGGCTTTGTCAATAAAACCAAAAGTAAAGATATTATTCCGTTAATTGTCGAAATTATGCATGCTAAAAACTACATGTAATTTGATTTACATGTAATTTTATGCCATAGCTAACTGAAGATTGAAAGAAGCACACCCGCAGCAACCGCAGAGCCAATAACACCCGCAACATTCGGCCCCATCGCATGCATGAGTAAAATATTGCTTCGGTCATACTCCATACCGACTTTGTTTGACACCCGTGCCGCCATCGGCACCGCTGAGACTCCGGCAGAACCGATGAGCGGATTAACTTTCGTTCCGGGAAACATATTCATAATCTTTGCCATAATGACACCCGCAGCCGTACCGGCAGAAAATGCCACAATACCCAAAGCAAGAATGGCTAACGTATCGGCAACTAAAAATTGGTCGGCGGAGAGTTTGGATCCGACTGCCAAGCCCAAGAAAATGGTAATAATATTGATTAAAGCATTCTCCATCGTATCGGAAAGACGATCGACCACACCCGATACTTTCAAAAAGTTACCAAACATAAATGCTCCAATCAGCGGTGTTGCTTCCGGAAGTACCAAAATGGCAAGCGTCAGTACCATAATAGGAAATACCAGCTTCTCCAAACGCGATACCTGACGCAGTGTCACCATCTTAATTTTACGCTCGGCATCGGTTGTCAACGCTTTCATGATCGGCGGTTGGATAATCGGCACCATTGCCATATAGGAGTATGACGCCACCGCAATGGCTCCTAAAAGTTCCGGTGCGAGCGCGCTGGCAATGAAAATGGAGGTCGGTCCATCCGCCCCACCAATAATACTAATAGCACTCGCCTGCTTAATGGTAAAGTCAAACAGCGTCGTGTACTCCGAGAGTGCCACCGCACCCACAAGCGTTCCGAAAATTCCAAACTGCGCCGCCCCGCCGAGCAGTGCGGTTTTCGGGTTGGCAAGTAACGGACCGAAATCGGTCATGGCGCCTACTCCCATAAAAATGAGAATTGGAAAAAGCTGGTTGGCCAGCCCCGCCTCGTAAAGCACGCCTAAAAAACCGTCGGGACCGGAAATACCGGCTATGGGAATATTGGCTAAAAGCCCCCCGAACCCTATGGGTAACAACAGAAGCGGTTCAAAGCCTTTTTTAATCGCCAACCAAAAGAGCAAGAACGTAATGAGAATCATAATAATACGCCCCCACCCTTTGTGAAAGTCGCTCATCGGTTCACCGTGGGCACTCAACTCATTTTCATCGGGAGACATCAGCGCAACAATACCGGTCGATGCAAAAAAGTTGCCGAGCATCTCACCCATTCCTTTAGCTTCATAATCCTCTTCTTGATGAACACTAAGCGGCTCTGAAGCGGCATGACCTCCGGCATGAGCCGATGTCATGAGCATAAATACTGAAATAATAGAGAGTAAAAATAACTTCATTGCATTAACCCAGCACTGCGACAACTTGGCCTTCAACTACCTTGTCGTTGACGTTGACGTTAATAGACTTAAGCACGCCGTCTCGCGGTGCAACAACATCAATCTCCATTTTCATTGACTCTAAAATAATCAACGTATCACCCTCTTTGACGCTTTCGCCCGGATTGGCAATAATTTTCCATACTGACCCCGGAAGCATCGCTTTAATCTCTTCGCTCTCTCCCGATGGAGCGGCGGCGGCCGGTGTTGCGGCTACGGGAGCCGCACTTTCGCCGTTAACCTCAGTCACTTGAATATCGGCACTGCCTTCAGCAACTTGTACGCTAAACTTTTGTCCATCTACCACTACCGTATAACTACCTGTTCCCATACCGCTCTTCTCCTCTGTGCTTGCAACTGCATTTTCAGTTTGCATTTGTGAAATTTTTCTAACATTAACTTCGGCTTCGCCTTTTAAGAATGCAATGCCTTTTTCATCGCATGACGCGGCGATAAAGACATTTTCTTCATTTACCTTAATGCCCTCTTTCTCCAATCGCTCAATCCAACATGCTATCGATTTTCGCTCATCGGCATCGGCAAGATCAATGGCATGTTCTGTCGTTGGCTCAAGCCCCAGTTTTTCCGAAGCAATTTTTACCACTTCAGGGTCCGGAGCTACAGGCGTTTTACCGAAATAGCCCAGAACCATTTTGCCGTAACCCGGGGCTATCGCTTTCCACGGTCCTTGTATGACATTGTTCAATGCCTGTTGAAAGTAAAATTGCGACACCGGTGTCACCGACGTACCGTACCCCCCTTTTTCAACGACTTCACGCATGGCACGAATCACTTCAGGGTAGCGATCTAAAATATTGTTGTCACGCATCATCTGCGTATTGGCGGTCAATGCACCGCCGGGCATCGGTGAGAACGGAATTAACGGCGATACCATGGTTGCTTCCGGCGGCATAAAATAGTCGCTCAGACAGTCGGCCAATACCTCTTCATACTCTAAAATAGCATCAAGTTCCAAACCGCCGAGATCATAGTTCATCCCTTTGGTTGCGTGCAGCATGGTTAAAATATCGGGCTGGCTTGTACCGCCGCTTACCGGTGATGCCGCCATATCGATACCGTCAATGCCCGCATCGAGTGCCGCCAAGTAGGCGGCTACCGAAACACCTGCCGTCTCATGCGTATGCAGCCGTAAATGCGTACCTTCAGGAACCAGTTTACGTGCCATTTTGACGGTTTCATAAATCTTGTTGGGGTTCGACGTACCGCTGGCATCTTTGAAACAGATTGAGGTATACGGAATATCGCTGTCTAAAATCTCACGAAGCGTTTTTTCATAAAATTCAACCGTATGCGCCCCTTCACAGTGTGGCGGAAGATCCATTAGAGTCACCACCACTTCATGCTTTAAGCCGTGATGTACGATGCGTTCACCGGAGTATTTCAGGTTTTCCACATCATTAAGAGCATCGAAATTTCGAATGGTTGTCGTACCGTGTTTTTTAAACAGTTTGGCATGCAGATCTACCAGCTCTCGGCTTCCCGTATCGAGCATGACGGTATTAACACCGCGCGCAAGCGTCTGCAAATTGGCATCGGGACCGACAATTGCACGAAAACGGTCCATCATATCAAATGCATTTTCATTTAAATAGAAAAAGAGCGACTGAAAACGTGCGCCTCCGCCAAACTCAAAATGCGTAATTCCCGCTTCTTTCGCGGCTTCTACCGCCGGAAAAAAGTCATCCATTAAAACACGTCCTCCAAAAACGGATTGAAATCCGTCTCGAAACGTCGTGTCCATGATGTCAATAAATTTCTTAGCCATTGTATTCCTTACACTTTGTTATGATGCATAATTGCTGCAGAAATTGCCGCTACAGTCTTTTTGTTGTCTTTTTGTTGTCCGGTGGGTGCTGTCGGGGTTGACGGTGCGGGTGCCCCTTTAGGTTCCGGAAAGAATCGTTCTATGATCTTTTGCTGCAGGTTCATCAGTGCAATCAGAACCACTAAAAAAACCAAGACCGTTCCCATCCCAAGTATCATGAATTTTAAACCCTCAATAACAAGGTTTGTTTCCATACTAAAGCCTTTTAATAAAAGTTGAGCTAATAATATAATAAAGATGTTTGAATTTTGCTTGAAAAGCGATAGTTTTTCATGCTCTTGAAAGAAAACGTTACATTTTTGGTTTTTTAGGCTAAAATTCCAGTAATGATTTTTTACAATGGAGTAATAGACAATGAATTTAGACAAAATAAGTTATGGCGAAAACCCCGAAAAAGTCAAGGCAATCATTGAAATTCCTTGCGGGTCCAACATTAAATACGAAGTCGAAAAAGAGAGCGGCGCACTGGTACTTGACCGTGTTATGCACTCGGCCATGTACTATCCTGCCAATTACGGCTTTGTCAACAACACCCTCTCCCAAGACGGTGATCCGGCAGATATTATGATTTTAACCGAGTATCCAATGCAGGCCGGAAGCGTCGTCAATTGTCGCTTGGTCGGCGTACTTATTATGGAAGATGAAAGCGGTATTGACGAAAAACTTTTAGCCGTGCCCACTTCAAAAATTGACCCGACTTTTGATGAAATCAAAGATTTAGATGATATTCCCGCACATACGTTGGCGAAAATAAAAAACTTTTTTGAAACCTACAAAATGTTAGAACCAAACAAATGGGTCAAAGTCAAAGAGTTTCAAAATAAAGCAGCAGCGACAAAAATCTTGCAAGATGCTATTGACAACGTAAAGTAATATTATGATTGCAGGTATGTACGAGCAAGATTTGGCGGCTTACATTATCTTTGGATTGATTCTGAACTTTCTCTTTTCCATCTTGTTTGGTCTCTATTTGAGTAAAAACATCGGTCTGGAGCAGATGATGCATTCAAAAGGCGACAAAGAGCAGTCGCTCTTTGTTAAGCTCTCACTGTTTATTCCCTATGTTAAAATGCTCATTACGCTCTATCGTGTCGCCATATTGCAAATTTACTTTCTGAACCGCGGCTACACGCACGAAGAGTACTGGATCTACCTAACCACCAACACCGAAGATGCCTAGAAATATTTGGCTTACTCCAAAACGCCTATGCAGCTGCGGAGTAACGGCATGGCGTAAATGCCTCGTTTTCTGTTTCTAGCACGGCGAACGGCGCGTTTGAGTTTGAAATCGACAAAGCGGTTGCGAGCGGTATGCTCACGTATCGCCACCCCCTGTTCGAGCAGCAGTTCCGAGAGCGTTTTTTTACCTTTGGCATAGACAAGGCAACGGTTGTTCGGCAGTATCTCAAGGTGGTACTGCTGATACCGCTTCAAAAACTGTTGCGTCGCATAACGAGAGTACGGTTGCTTGTGTTGAAAATCTACCCATAGTTTGTTACATGTATTTTGAAGCCCTTGAATTTCGTCTAACGTCACAATGCCGTAATTTTTACATGTAAACGGTTGTGCATCAATACTAAAACGCATTACATTATTGGAAAGAACCGCTTTAAGAATGCCCAGTGTCGGTTCTGCATAGAGTGCTATTGCCATCACAGAAACAATTAAGTATAATTTTATCATCACAGTTATCATAAACTCTTAAAGGTTAAAAGAGTATAAATACAGAAGTGACTATAGAGGACAAGGCATGCAAGACTATAAACTTAAACTCATTTTAACCCTTTTAAGCGGTATTGTCTTTGCCTTTATTTTTGTACTCTTGGCGTTTGTTTCACCCATTCAAAAAACACCGACCTACCAAGTAAGCGACAAACCGAAATCAACTCTTGAAAAAATTTCTCATGCCGCTAAAAACTAACGGGTTCTCCTAACCTTCTTGGATAACCAGCGTATTGGCGAACTTATCGTGAAATGCCTGTTTCTTCTTTGAAAACAGCACCATGACAAAACCGACCAAGAGCATAAGACTCGACAAAATGTAACCCAAAAAGCGTTTCATGCCGGTTTTATAGTCAATACTCTCCAGCGTATCGGCATCGACAATTTTAATGCGCATCAGTTTTTTACCCGGGGTGGCACCGTCATACTTCACCCACATAACAATCATCAGGGCAATAAGCGCCAACGTCGTTACCACGCGGTATATCCCTATGGGCAGCGGATCTTCAAAATTGGGAAACGGAAATACCAATACAATGGTCAATACCGCAAACAGCGCATTGTCAATTGTAAATGCCACCCAACGCGCTATAAAACCGGCATACTTCACCTTCTGAGTGTCATCTCCTCGATCCATTACCTTCCTTTTTTCGTTTTATTATATCTAAAATCTCTTCGACTCTCTTCATCTTTGCTTCATAAAATCACGAGATAATGTCACCATCACCATAACAAGGAGACCTAATCTTATGACAACAGCAAATACATTTCTAGCGAGTGGATGCAGTATTTCACTCTGTCTGTTACTAGCAGGCTGTGGCGGTGGGGACTCCTCCTCTTCCGCATCACCGACAGTATCCGAACCGAGTAAGCGTGCCGTTTCCGGTACGGTACCGGGAACACTGATTGAGGCATTTTGCCAAGACGGCGGCTACTACAGCGTTACCTCGACCAATGACGGAACCGCGAAACACCCGTTTTATCTGGAACTTCCTTCTGATGCCAACTGTAAACTCATTATGACCACCAATGAAAAAGATCCCGATGTGACCAAACACATTGTCACACCGATTCTTTTCAATAACGGCTCAACCGTATCGAGTTACATTCAGGTTGTAGACAATACTGACTTGGGCTACATACCGCTGCCAATGTCCGGCGTTGGCGTACAAACCCCTTTAGTTCTTGACGTCACAAATGCGCATAGTATTAGCGTTAACACAATTACCAATGACCCGTTGGACAACGACCATGACGACATCCCCAATGCCTATGAAGATGATGACGACGACGGTATTTATAATAAATATGATGACGACAAAGACGAGTATTCCAAGGATGATGACGACGACGACAACGACGACTACTCCAAGGATGATGACGACAACAACGACGACTACTCCAAGGATGATGACGACGACAACGACGACTACTCCAAGGATGATGACGACGACAACGACGACTACTCCAAGGATGATGACGACGACAATACCTACAACAATACATTTACCACACCGACAGTTGCACTGCCGACAGGCTATACCCCCAATGCCGGTCGGCTTTTGGGCGCACAGTGTGCACAGTGTCACGGTACCAACGGTATTTCAGTCAACAAATGGGACAGCATTGCCGGCGAAGACAACTTGCACAAAGAGATGTTTGAAGACGATGCGCCTATTATGATGGCTCAGGCTCGTGGCTACACCCGTGACGAAATTACACTCTTAGAGAACTGGTTTCAGTCACTTACCAAATATAAAGATTAACGAAAGGAGATATGATGCCAATGCATTCACGACGAAATTTTATGAAACTCATGGGGTTGGGCTCTCTAGTCTCTCTTACCCCGTCACTGCTTAACGGAGCGGGTAACACAACACCGCATATTGTCATTATAGGCGGCGGATTTTCCGGTGCCACCTGTGCCAAATACCTCAAAATGTGGGGCGGCAGCAGCATTAACGTTACCGTTATTGAGAGCAATGCAACGTATGTTTCACCCATTTTAAGCAACTTGGTTCTGAACGGACAAAAAACAACCGCAGACCTCTCGTTTACCTATGGCGCAAGCAGTTCGAAATACGGTATTACCATGCTGCATCATACGGTTTCAGCCATAGATACAACAAATAAATCGTTAACACTCAGCAATTCGCAAACACTCTCATACGACAAGCTTGTTCTTGCGGCGGGTATTGATTTTGAACCGGTCAACGCCTACGATTACAACAGCGTTCCGCATGCCTGGCAATCCGGAGCGCAAATTAACCTGCTGAAATCACACATTGATGCGATGGCAGACGGCGATACGTTTGTAATGAGTATTCCCCCGTCTCCGTACCGCTGTCCTCCCGGTCCTTACGAACGTGCCTGTGTCGTTGCCGACTATCTTAAAAATACCAAAGGCTACCGAAACTGCAAGGTTATCGTCCTCGATGCCAACCCTAAGATTATTGTCGAAGAAGCGACCTTTTCCGCCGCATTTACCAAACACGGCGTTGACTATAGAGCCGGTTGTGACATTACTGCCGTAAACGATGCTCAAAAATCCGTTAGCTACACCCAAGGGGGTGCCTCGCAAACCCAGACCGCCAAGGTTCTTAACATCATTCCTAAGCAGAAAGCGGCACCCATTGTCTTTAGTGCGGGGCTTGTCTCGGGTAGCTGGGCACCGGTGAACCCGCTGAGCTACGAATCTACCCTGATGAACGACGTTTATATTATTGGCGACTCTCAAGGAACGGGGCAGCCCAAAGCCGGTCATATCGGCAACTCCGAAGCTAAAATTTGCGCCGATGCCATTTTACGAAACCTTAACAACGTTGCGCTTTATGCCGCACCAAAAACCAACTCGGCCTGTTACAGCCCGACCTCGAAAACCGAAGCTTCGTGGCTCTCGGCAGTGTACCGATACGACAGCGCCACGCAGTCTATGGTACTCGCACACAAAGAGTCCGGACCCTCATCAACACAAAACTACAAACAGATGTTTTTGTGGTCTGAAAACCTCTTTGCCGATACCTTTGCCTAAGACGGTTCACAAGAGAAGAGCTCCCTCTCTTCTCTAGTCTAAAAGCCCTTCAAGCTCTTGTAGTGTCTTGATGCGGTGGCTTGCCTGAGAAAAATCATGCGATGCCGTAAAATCGTTGTGCACAATGACCGTCTCAATGCCTGCCGCTACCGCAGCACGTAAGCCGCGTTCGGAATCTTCAATAACCAATGCCTCACAGGGCTTGGCACGAAATTTCTCCAGACCCGCCACATAGGGATCGGGGTGCGGTTTGGAACGGGGGTAGTCCTCAACACACAGCACAAACTCCATGCACTCAACAATGCCCCGCCCGTGATGAATCAGCTCAAAATCGACACGCCGCGATGTTGTTACAATGCCCATGCGGTATTTTTTGCGCAGTGCCTCAAGTACCTCGTTGACCCCTGCAATGGCAATATCTTCCGTCTGCAAGTAGTGCCGATAACGCGCATTGCGCCGGTCTCTGGCACGCTCTATACTGAGCGCATCAAAGCCTGCACGCTCTGCAAGTACAAAACTGCTCAGGCCGTTAACCATAATCTCTTTGTAGGCCGATGCGTCCATATCAATACCCATCTCCTGCAATATCTCGGCACTGGCACGGTAGTACCATAACTCCGTTTCAACCAGTACACCGTCGTTGTCAAACAGAAGGTAGCGTTTCATTGGTTCTCCTCATGATGTTTCAGCGCCATAGGCTGTGTAAAGTTTACCGTAAAATCAATACTGCCGTCTTGGTTTTTACATGTAAATTGCCGAGAAGGGAACAAAGGCTTCATATGTTCACAGAAATAGCGCCGCTACGATCGTTCTGCAGCTTCATTTTAGAGTCTTGTTGCATCTGTTTGAGTTCTTTCATCTTTCTTAACCATTTTTGTAGCGCTCTTTCTTGCTCCTCATTAAGTTGTCTGTTGTATTTTCCCAGCGCCTGTCTTACACCCGAAGCAGTGTCATAATCTACTGCAAAATCAATAGTGTCATTTTTTAAAAACCCGTATATGATTGACACCCCACTAAGAATCCCGCTGCTATAAGAACTTAAACAGTTATGGAGTGTATCTGCCCATCGAAACAGCTCTGTTTCCAATTTTGGAAGCAATACCGTGTACTCATCAATGTGTCTTTGATGCTTTTTAATCTCTAGGGGATATGAAAAATAGATTATAGACGCTTTGTCACGGTAACATCTGGCTTCGTAAGAGAATTGATCGTGCATTTTTAACAATGTTGTACCAAGATTTTCTATATTGTCTAATATTTTTTTATCTTTGCAATACTGAAACTCATTTAACATATCAATAATAATGATTTCATCTTCTTGTATAAAATTTTTTAGAAATGCCAAGAGCCTTTTAGAGGACATTCTGCTCAATAAAAACTCTATAAAATCCGGCATTTTTTTAATATCGTATTCAGAATATTTGCTATAGGGAAAATCATTTGTAATTTTAAGAATATTCCGCAGTATATTGACATCGTTAATAGTACTGCACATACTATGGTCTAGCTGATGAAAATATCTCTTTTCATCTTCTATTTGCTTGATGTAATTGGTATAGATGGCTTTTTTTATTGATTTTGCCTTAATGTTATGTGCCACTTTGTGTAGCGCTGCATGGATGGTGATTCCCTCTTCGTAAAATGGGGTAATATCATTCCAATAGTACCAAGCGAACTCTTTAATGTGAGGGTATGATGAAAAAAAGCGGGCTATTTCAACAGTCGGTTTTTGCGTATACTCTGCAGGTATATTAAAAAAACTTCTATGTTTTAGCAGTTTTTTTTCCAGTACTGTTTTCAGTTT
>Ga0256840_1003337_pt1 | contig 13096 bp, 12 predicted proteins | sample 355202metaG_FD_185969 | JGI IMG/M metagenome (GOLD analysis project Ga0256840, IMG submission 185969) | Hydrothermal vent microbial communities from Mid Atlantic Ridge, Atlantic Ocean - 355-202 | ecosystem: Environmental > Aquatic > Marine > Hydrothermal vents | place: Atlantic Ocean: Mid...
GGTGCTTTATCATTCTGTCCGTAGGATGATAAAATTTGCACCCTACTGCTGCGTCAGCATAGCTTTATAGTAGAATAACTACAATTTTGCTATACTTCCTTGCATTAGAATGCAACTTTTATCACCTAGGTGTATTTATAGTGCGTAAGGTCAGTTAATAGTATGATACAATACTTTTTTTTAAAAAAAGGGTAAAATACAGATGAAAAAGATGGAATTAAAATCATATTATGATGTAATTATTGTTGGTTCTGGTCCATCTGGGCTTGGTGCAGCTTTTAGATTGGCAGAAAAATCAGATAAATCAATTTTAGTTTTAGAAAAGAAAAAAATATGTTCTGGTGGTTTAAAAAATGATTGTAAACAAAATTACACCTTTCCTGTTGGTTTTCCACTTGAGCATTGGACTAAAGGTGAAGCAGATGAATTGCTTTTAGAGGTAAAAAGGCATCTAAATCCAAAAATTGAAAATCGTATAAATGTTGAGAAGTATCAAAAAAGAGCAAAAAAAATTGGTGTTGAAATTCTTTCTATTGATCAAGCCCATGTAGGAACCGATAAGTCCACAGAGCTAATAAAAGGTCTTATTAAAAAATTGGAGGAATTAGGAGTAAGTATAGCTTTAAATACTGAAGTAAAAGAGTTAAAAGGGTTCAAAAAGGAGATAGTTTTATCAAATGGAGATCTAATATCTTTTGGAAATATAATTTTGGCATGTGGTAGGGCTGATTATGATTGGGTACAGAAGCAGATGGATACATTGGGTGTTAAGTATAGTGATAATATAGTAGATATTGGCATAAGAGTAGAAACTAAAGAGGAAAATTACCCTATAGTTAAAGACTATTATGATCCCAAAATTCTTTTTCCAAATAAAGTAAGAACTTTTTGCACAAATTCTGGTTGCGCTCATATAGTTAGGGAGAAGTATAAGGGTTACTATTCAGTTAATGGACACTCCCTTTCTAAAGAGCACAAGCCAAATAATTTAGTAAACTTTGCTATGCTAAAAACGATTAGACTAACTGAACCTGTTGTAAGTGGGCAGCAATTTGGAAAAATTCTGGGTGAAATGGTTATGCAACTTAGTGGCGGTTCAGTCATAATGCAAAGAGTAGGAGATTTTAGACTTGGAAGTAGAAGTAAAAAGGAGACATTTAACTCTGATCTGTATGATTTTAAGCCAACTTTAAAAAGTGCAGTTGCAGCTGATCTCTCTTTAAGTATGCCTGCAAAAATCTTAAGGGATATTTGGAAATCTCTTAAGATGTTAGATACGATTATACCTGGAGTTTTACATCCGTCAACTATACTTTATTATCCAGAAATTAAAACTTATTCAAATAGACCTGAATTTAAAAATAGACATTTTTTAGTTAAAGATAGTTACTATATCATAGGAGATGGAGCTGGTACGAGCAGAGGAATAACGGCAGCTTGGGCTAGTGGCATAAGAGCAGCAGATGGCATATTAGACCCTGTAAAATCAACTGTGTAAATCCTTAATAAATTTTATATTTTGTAACTATACCAAATATTATTGTTTTTTAGGATTTACACAGTTATTTTTACACTACCAGTTCACTAAACCCAAATTATGCAATAGGATTCACCAAATTAGCACTTATCACCTAGCCTATGGCATTTGCAAAAAATCATCACCTAACCTTTTGGTTAAGCTCAAATTTTTTACAAACACCCTAAACTAGGCTATAAGCACTACTTTAGCAAATCCTATTGTATAATTTGGGCTTAAATATTTTGGCTATCAAATCAAAAAGAGTGTAGTCAAAATGGAAATTTTAACTCGAATTGTGCAATGAAATATTGACAACAATATTGTTACATTAATTTGTTCTAAACTCAATTTTAAGTGAGTCACTTAAGAGCTTAGGATTTAAGCTTTTTTGTGGTGGATTTAGTTCTCCAATGGTATCTTCTACATGTAAGTAGTTTTGTATATAGTAGGTGTGGTTATAGTTTCTATCTTTTAAATCTTTTATGATTGTGTTTATGTCTTTTTCATCTAGTATGTCGGTGTGTAAAGTAGTTCTAGCTTCAAATGCAAAGTTCTTTTCTATGAGTAAATTTAGTGTCTTATAGAAGTTCTCTTTTAGATTTGATTTTGTAACCTCTTGAAATTTATTTGATGGCGCTTTATAATCTAGTGCTATATAATCAACAAGATTTAGCTCAATTAACTCTTTTACAATTTCTGGATTTGTTCCATTTGTATCAATTTTTATGTCAAATTCTAACTCTTTAATCTCTTCGCATAGATTAACGATATAAGGATTAAGTGTGCATTCTCCTCCGCTTAAAACTACACCATCAAGTCTGTTTTGTCTACTTTTTAAAAAAGTAAGTACCTCCTCATTGGAGAATTTTCCCTCTCCAAATACCACCTCTTTATTGTAGCAGTATGGACATCTCATATTGCATCCTCTAAACCAGAGTATGCAAGAGAGATGATCTTTAAAATCTAATGTTGTAAACTTTGTTATCTCAAAGATTGATGAGTGATTAAGAAACTTTCTCTTCAAACTTTACTCGCTCTTTATGCTCTCCAATTTTGCCAACATTAAAACTCTCAACAGGTCTATGATAACCCATAACTCTTGTATAGACTATGCACTTAGTTCTTTTGTCGTTTAGTTTTTTTAAAACATCCTCTTTTTTCATGATGCCTCCTTATTTTGATTTTCCAGCAGTAACTCTTCATCACATTTTGGACAAAACTCATGTTCCCCATTTATATACCCATGCTTTTTGCAGACTGAAAAAACAGGCGAAATTGTTAAGTATGGTAGGCGATAGTTTGTTATTATATTTTTTATGATTTTTCTACAAGCCTCTGATGAGCTGATTCTCTCTTTCATATAGAGGTGCAGTACAGTTCCTCCTGTGTAGGAAGATTGAAGCTCATCTTGCAAATCAAGTGCCTCAAATGGGTCATCTGTGTAGTCAACTGGTAACTGAGTTGAGTTTGTATAGTAAATGTTTTCTCCACTTCCTGCTTGAATGATGTCAGGAAATCTCTTTTTATCCTCTTTTGCAAATCTATATGTTGTACCTTCTGCCGGGGTTGCTTCAAGATTATAGAGGTTTCCGGTTTCTTCTTGGTACTGAACCATTTTATCTCTCATAAAGCTTACAATCTCTTCAGCAAATTTTCTTCCAAACTCATCTGCTATATTGTGCTTGTCTTCGGTGAAGTTTCTTATCATTTCATTTACGCCATTTATTCCAATAGTTGAGAAGTGGTTGGCAAATCCCGGAAGGTATCTTTTTGTGTATGGGTACAATCCTCTATCATACATCTCTTGAACAAAGACTCTCTTTTTCTCAAGAGTAGATTTTGCCAAATCCATAAGATACTCAATCTTTTCAAAAAGCTTCTTTTTGTCACCCTTATAAAGGTAGCCAAGTCTAGCCATATTTAATGTAACTACCCCTATGCTTCCAGTCATCTCAGCACTTCCAAAGAGCCCACCTCCTCTTTTTAGAAGCTCTCTAAGATCAAGTTGTAGCCTACAGCACATACTTCTTACATTACCTGGTTTATAAGCTTCAGGGTCCTCTACCAAGTTTCCATTCTCATCTCTTTTATATTGGCTTCCTATGAAATTTTGAAAGTATGATGAGCCAATTTTTGCTGTATTTTCAAAAAGTAAGTCGGTGTTTTCTCCATACCAATCAAAATCTTCTGTTATGTTTACTGTAGGAATTGGGAAGGTAAATGGCTGACCTGTGCTATCACCTTCAGTCATTACTTCATAATAGGCTTTGTTTATAAGGTTCATCTCTTTTTGAAATGCCTTATAAGTCATCTCATCTAGCGAGTTAAAGCCTCTTTTTTTTGCCTCTTTTTCAAGCTCTTCATCACTTAAATCTTTAAAAAGATGCAGATCATTACATGTAGGGATTTGAGTAGCCAAATCTTGCGGTACTGTCCAATCTATTGTTATGTTTGTAAATGGACTTTGTCCCCATCTAGCTGGAACATTTAGATTATAAACAAAACTTACTATTGCTTTTTTGATCTCTTCGTATGGTAGTTTATCTTTAAAAACATAAGGTGCTAGGTAGGTATCAAAAGAGCTAAACGCCTGAGCTCCTGCCCACTCGCTCTGCAATATGCCCAAAAAGTTTGCCATTTGACCTAAAGCTTCTCTAAAGTGTTTAGGTGGTCTTGATTCTACTCTTCCTCTTACTCCGTTGAACCCCTCATTTAATAAAGCCCTTAAACTCCAACCTGCACAATATGCTGTTAAGCAGTCTAAATCATGAATGTGATAATCACCATTTCTATGAGCAAAACCCTCCTCTTTGGAGTAGATTTTATCTAGCCAGTAGTTTGCTATAACCTTTCCGGCAGTATTGTTAACAAGTCCAGCATTTGAGTAGCCTGTATTTGAGTTTGCCTTTATACGCCAATCTCTTCCTCCAATATACTCCTCAATTGTCTGAGTTGAGTTTATGAAGGTGGTATCTTCATTTAGCCCTGCTACATGCTCTCTTTGCATTTTATGAGTGTGTCTGTAAATCATAAAAGATTTCATAACATCGAAGTATCTTGCTTTGTATAGCTCTTGTTCTATTAGGTCTTGTATGTCTTCAACAGCAGCTACCCTTTTTTTGCTAATCTCCTCCATAACGCTTTTAAAGACACCTTCATCATAGGTTACTCTTACACTTTTAAAAGCTTTTTTGATAGCATCCTCGATTTTATAAGGCTCAAACTCAACAGTTGTGCCATCTCTTTTTAAGATTTTTGTAAGCATAATACTCCTAAACAAGATTCTTTATGAGCTATTATACTTATGAATATTAAACTAAAACTTAAAAATAATGTTGTAATTTTTTTGTCACATTGAAAAACTTCTGTTTTTAGTATATATTTATTAACCACTCAAAGCATTGAAAATAGATTATTTTGGCTATATATAAAAATTTTTACTTAAAATATAAAATTAATTATATTTTTAAGAAAATTTTTTAAGAAAATTAAATTTTTATGACAATTCTTCCAACACTTTTTCCTTTTAGCATATTATCTAGTAAATTTGGTAAATCATCCAGAGAATGTACTTTAATGATAGAGTTTAGATCAATTTTCCACTCATTTGAAAGCTTGTTCCATAAAAACTCTCTATAATTGCGTGAAATTTCTACCGAATCAATTCCTAAAAGATTAATACCCCTTAAAATAAATGGAAAAACTGATGTATTTAATTTAGGTGAGCTTATCAAGCCACAGATTGAAACACTTCCTCCATATTTTATCTGTTTTAAAATCTCCTCAAGTAGTTCTCCTCCAACAACATCAATACAGCCATCAAAAATCGGTTTGAGTAGAGGTTTATTTGGATTAAATTGGATTGAATTTATAACCTCATTTGCCCCAATGTTCTTTAAAAAATTTACTTCATTAGTTTTTCTAGTTAGTGCAGTGACATTAAAATTTAATTTTGAAAGCAGTTTTACACTAAAACTTCCAACCCCACCAGTAGCACCTGTTATGAGAATTTTATCGCTACTTTTTAAACCATTTTTAATAAGTTTATCTACCCCAATAGCTGAAGTTATACCAGCTGTTCCAATTCCAACTGCTTCTTTTAAAGTTAAGTTTTTAGGAAGTGGAATAATCCACTCTTTAGGTACGCTAATATACTCACCGAAGGCTCCGTTGGTATTCATTCCTAGATCAAAACCAGTAACGATTACCTCATCACCGGTCTTAAAGTTTTTGCAATTACTTCTATGAACAATACCAGCCCCATCAATTCCTGGAGTATGAGGGTAGTTTTTAGTAACACCTCTATTTCCTATACTACTAAGTGCGTCTTTATAGTTTAGTGCAGCATATTTGATCTTAATTAATACATCATTTGAGTCCACTTGATTAAGTGGTAACTCTTTTATGCTTTTTGTAAAAACTCCATCTTTTTCTTCTATTCTCAATGCTCTATATAACATTTTCTATCCTTTATTGACAACCCTCACACTCTAAGCTTCTATCAGCAACATCTATTTTTTGCTCTGGAGATTGACTTCTTAGGTAGTAGGTTGATTTAATTCCCAATTTCCAGCCTAACATGTAGATGTCATTGAGGTACTTTCCGCTTGCTTTATCTAGAGTTATAAAGATGTTAAGACTCTGCCCTTGGTCTATCCACTTTTGTCTAATTGCACCAGCTTTTATAAGCACTCTTTGGTCAAGCTCATAAGCGGGAGTGTAGTAGCTCCAAGTGTCTGGGCTTAGGTTTGGAACAACTACAGGAATCATTCCTGAGAGATTCTCCTCAAACCATTTTCTTTTATAAACTGGCTCAATAGCCTGAGTTGTTCCAACTAAGATTGAGATAGAGCTTGTTGGAGCTATCGCCATAAGATAGCCATTTCTCATACCACTGCTCATCACTTTTTTTCTAAGAGCATCCCAGTCATAAGTTTGACTAAAAAGACCTCCCCTATCTACAAGTTTTTTAGCTTCTTCATTAGCACAATCTATTGGAAAAATTCCTCTACTCCATTTAGAGCCTTCAAACTCAGGATACTTACCCTTTTCTATTGCTAGATTTGCCGAGGCGTTTATGGCATTGTAGCTAATAGCCTCCATTACCTCGTCTATTTTACAAAAATGCTCATAGCTCCCCCACTCCAAACCATGCTCAGCCAACATTTGAGCCTCTCCCATAACCCCAAGACCGATTGAGCGAGACTTTAAGTTTGTGTGCTTCACCTTTGCATGTGGGTAAAAGTTTAGATCTATTACATTATCAAGCATCCTAATAGCAGTTGGCACTACTCTTTCTATATCCTCTTTTGTATTGATTTTTGAGAGATTTACACTAGCTAGATTACAAACTGCAGTCTTGCCCTCAATCATCTCTTTTTCAACTATAAAAATCTTTTTTCCATTTATGCTATCTAGTGCGGTAACTTTTTTAGCCTCTTTTGTTATACCACAATCCACCTCTATAAGGTCACTCTCCTCATAAAGCTCAACACTCTCATCTTCATAAACAATTTTAATCTTGTAATGATTTGGCTCAGTATTTTGAAAAATCTCAGTACAGAGGTTTGAGCTTCTTATGAAACCTGTATGGTCGTTTGGATTGACCCTGTTTGCATTATCTTTAAAGCACAAAAAAGGATTTCCTGTTTCAAATAGCTCAAGAAGTATCTTTTTCCAAAGCTCTTTTGCTCTTACTCTCTCTTTAGCGATGCTATCATCGCTCTCGTACTCTTCGTACCTTTTTTCAAACTCTTCGCCATATAGGGTTGAGAGATCGCTAACCTCATAAGGGTCAAAAAGTGTCCATATTTCATCATTTTGAACTCTTTTCATAAAAAGATCATTGATCCAAAGTGCAGGAAATAGATCATGAGCTCTTCTTCTTTCTTCTCCTGAGTTCTTTTTAAGATCTAAAAAGTCTCCAACATCCATATGCCATGGCTCAATATAGACCGCGATTGCCCCTTTTCTAGTTCCAAGTTGGTCAACTGCTATGGCTATATCGTTTGTAATTTTCAAAAATGGTATGATTCCACCAGCAGCATTTTTATGTCCATCTATGCTACCACCCATGCTTCTAACCAAGTTCCAATCCCAGCCAATTCCTCCTCCAAACTTGCTTAAAAGACTCATCTCTTTGTAGCTATCAAAGATTCCCTCTATGTTATCTGGAGTACTTCCAATGTAACAAGAGCTTAGCTGATGCCTATGTGTTCTTGCATTTGAGAGGGTCGGGGTTGCAAGCATAACTTCAAATTTGGAGATTAAATCATAAAACTTCTTAGCCCAATCTTGACAATTTAGCTCATTTTGAGCCAAAAACATAGCTATTGCCATAAACATATGCTGAGGAAGCTCTATAGGATTTCCTTTTCTATCTTTTATGAGGTATCTGTCGTACAGAGTCTTCATGCCAAGATAGTTAAATTGCAAATCTCTCTCAGGCTTTATGTAGTCATTTAGATCATCTAAATCATATTTCTCTTTAAGCCCCAAAAGAAGTCTGCCCTCTTTTTCACCTCTCTCAAAATACTCTCTTAAGTGACCATAGCCACTAAATTGATTTACCCTGTGGTACAAATCATACAAAAAGAGTCTAGCTGCTACAAATGTCCAGTTTGGTCTATCGATGTCAATTTTATCTACAGCTGTTTTTATTAGTGTTGCTTGAATCTCTTGGGTTGTTATCATATTTCTAAACTGAATTTTAGCATCAACTTCAAGCTCGCTTTGACTCACATTTTCAAGCCCGGCTACAGCTCTACTAGTATGTTTTTGAATTTTAGAGATATCCAATGGCTCAGTTCGTCCATTTCTTTTTACTACTGTTATCATCTACTCTCCAAATACTCTTGTGAAGATTTTATCTACATTTTTTGTGTAGTAATCATAGTTGAAACACTCTCTGATTTGCTCTTCATTTAGCTTCTGTCTTAACTCTTCATCATTTAGAAGGTGATTAAGATAGAGACTTTCACCCTTTTCATTTATGCTTGGTTTTCCTTTTTGAATCTCTTCCCAAACTTTCATTGCATTTCTTTGGACTATTTTGTAAGCATCTTCTCTACTAACTCCAGCTTTTGGAAGCTCTAAAAGAACTCTTTGAGAAAAGACAAGTCCACCAGTTAGGTTTAGATTTTTCATCATATTTTCAGGCATAACTGTTAGATTTGATATGACGCTATTCATTCTGTGGAGCATAAAGTCTGTTGTTATGAAGCTATCTGGTAGCCAAAATCTCTCTGTTGAGCTGTGGCTTATATCTCTTTGGTGCCAAAGTGCAACATTTTCCATAGCTGGATTTGCATAGGCTCTAATGATTCTTGCAAGTCCTGTGATGTTCTCTGTTAAAATTGGATTTCTTTTGTGTGGCATTGCAGAGCTTCCTTTTTGACCTTTTGCAAAAAACTCTTCTGCCTCATAAACCTCTGTTCTTTGAAGGTGCCTTATCTCTACAGCAAACTTCTCAATGCTACTTGCTAGAAGAGCCAAAGCAGTTGCTAATCTTGCGTATCTATCTCTTTGGACAACTTGGTTCGACACTGGAGCCGGTTTTAGACCTAGCTCCTCCATAGCATACTCTTCAAGCTCAAGTGGCGCGTGAGCAAAGTTACCCATAGCACCACTGATCTTGCCAACAGCAATTACCTCCATAGTCTCTTCTAGGTTCTTTAAATGTCTTGCCATCTCATCATACCACACAGCAAGCACTAACCCAAAAGTTATAGGCTCACCATGAATCCCATGGCTTCTTCCAACCATTAGAGTCATTTTATGCTCATAGGCTCTTTTTTTTATAGACTCCATAAGCATCTTGACATCTTTAATGACTATTTTTAGAGAGTCTCTCATCTGAAGAGCAACACCTGTATCGACTGCATCACTGCTTGTCATTCCATAGTGAAACCATCTGCTCTCTTCTCCCAAACTCTCACTAACACTTGTGTTAAAAGCTATAAGGTCATGTTTTGTAACAGCCTCAATCTCTTCAATCCTTTCAACACTAAATTTTGCATTTTCTACAATCTTTTTACAATCTTCATCTGGAATAAGTCCTAGTTTATTCCAAGCTTTAACAACAGCCTTCTCAACCTCTAGCCAAGCTTGGTACCTTGCTTCTTGTGTCCAGTTTTTTTTCATCTCTTCTCTTGCGTATCTTTCAACCATTGGCCTAATCCTTAACTTGGTATAAATAGTAACTGACCTTTCTCATCCTGTCCGTAGGATGATAAAATTTGCACCCTACTGCTGCGTCAGCATAGCTTCATAGTAGAATAACTACAATTTTGCTATACTTCCTTGCATTAGAGTGCAACTTTTATCACCTAGGTGTGTTTATAGTGTGTAAGGTCAGATAATAGTATATAATATACTATTAATTTGGTTACAAAAAGGTTAATTGTGGCATATGTTAAGAAAAAGATTTTTCAAAAAGAGAAAAAGAAGATTTTTAAAATTTTGATGGATGAATTAAACATTTCTGTTCATCAAGCACAAAAAATGATAGATAGAAAAAGAGTTTTTTTAGATGGTAAAATTTTTGAGAGCAAGAGTGCTGAGGTTTGTGGTATTTTAGAGGTTACTCTTTTTGAGCCAAATCCAGTTGGATTAAGACCAGTTTTTGAGACTGATGATTTTGCAATCTTTGATAAGCCTAGTGGACTTTTGGTTCATCCTAGAAAAAGAGAAGAAATTCAAACACTAAATGATGACATAAAGTTCTTATATGGTCATGAAGCAAATGCAGCACACAGACTAGATAAAGAGACAAGTGGTTTAGTTTTGGTTGGTAAATATAAAAAAGCAGAGATTGAGCTAAAACAACTCTTTGAAGATAAAAAGGTTTATAAAGAGTACATTGCACTTACATTTGGGAAGATACAAAAGCCTTTAACAATCGATGCACCATTAAAAATCGGCTCAATAGAATCAAAAATAAAAATAAAGGTACATGTAGATAGCTCTGGTAAAAAGGCATTGAGTTTAGTTGAGCCTCTTGAGTATGATGAAAAAAATGACTTAACTTTAGTAAGAGTTATACCAAAAACAGGAAGGCAACACCAAATAAGAGCTCATTTGTTCCACGTGAAACATCCTATAGTTGGAGATACAATCTATGGTGTTGATGAGGAGTTTACAGATAGATTTTTAGATAAATTAGTTGAAGAAAAAGAGAGAAAATTGGTTACAAAAGGAGAGAGACTTATGCTTCATGCAAGTAGAATCTCCTTTTCATACAAAGAAAAAAAGTATGATATAATATCGAAAAGAGATGTTAAAAGGGATTTTTATGAAAAGTGTTGTTTGTAACAAAAAAGAGATAGTGCCATCAAAAGTAGTTTGTATTGGAAGAAATTTTGTAGAGCATATTGAGGAGTTAGGAAATGAGATGCCCTCTTCTATGGTTATATTTTTAAAACCAAACTCATCAGTTACTAACAAGTTATATACTCAAGAAGATGAGGTTCACTATGAAGCAGAGATCTCTTTTTTAGTAAAAGATGGAAAGTATGGTGCGGTTGGATTTGGTTTGGATTTAACAAAAAGGGAGATTCAGTCTAAACTTAAAAAGAAGGGACTTCCTTGGGAGAGAGCAAAAGCTTTTGACAACTCAGCAGTTTTTAGTGAGTTTGTTAGTTTTGAAAAGCTAGATTTACTACATGTAAAGCTATATATAAATAACAAGTTAGTTCAAGATGGTGGTGTTGAGCTAATGATATATAAGCCAAATGAAATTCTAAATGAGATAAAAACTTTTATGAGTTTTGAAGATGGTGATATAGTTATGAGTGGAACTCCAAAGGGAGTTGGCAAAGTAAAAAATGGAGATAAATTTTTAGGTCAAATTTTTGAAGGTGATAAACTGTTAGTTCAAAGTGAGTGGATTGTTGATTGATCCACTAGCTTTTATCAAAAAATAGCACCTTTATCATCCCGCCTACTCCAGCAATTACTACTATTGCTAAAAATATAACTTGCCCCCAATCTATAAGTGTCATGATATCTCCATTTTAGTTTTTTCTTTTAACTGTCCGCAAGCTGCACTTATGTCTAATCCTTTTGATTGTCTAATAGTACACAATATTCCATGAGCTATAAGATAATCACAAAACTCTTTGACTTTTTTTTGGCTTGGTCTTTGGAATTCGCTTCCGATGTGAGGATTAAAGTAGATGAGATTGACTTTTGCTTTTATGCCATGAAGAAGCTTTACCAACTTTTTAGCGCTTGTTAGGTCATCGTTTATATCTTTCATAACAAGATACTCAAACATCACCCTCTTTCTAGCATCTATCGGAAATTCTCTAACAGCATCTATAACAGACTTAATGTTGTAAGCCTTATTTATAGGCATAAGCTTTTGCCTTAGTTCATCATCTACTGCATGTAGTGATATGGCTAGTAAAACTCCTAAATTCATCTCACCTAGTTTTTTTATCTGTGAGCTTAGTCCACTTGTGGAGATTGTTTGTCTTCTAGGACTAATTGCAAGCCCATCTAGGTCAGAAAAAATCTTTATAGCTTTACTAACATTTGTTATGTTATCAAGCGGTTCGCCCATTCCCATAAAGACAATGTTTACTCTTCTCTCTTGAGCAATGTTGTTATCTTTTTTAAGCTCCAGAACTTGTGCTACTATCTCACCAGCACTCAAATCTCTTTTGAAGCCCTCCTTTGCAGTCAAACAAAAACTACAACCAATCTTACATCCAACTTGTGATGATATACAGATAGTATATCTTGTATGATGTATCCTATTGCCCTCTTCGTCAAACTCTTCCTTTTTCATTGGTAGTAGAACTGTCTCAACTGTAAAGCCATCACTCAATCTAAAAAGATACTTTTTACTACCATCACTACTCTTTTCAACTTTTACAATTTTAAGTGGTTTTAGAGTATATCTGTTATTAAGTTCTTCTCTTAAATCTTTAGGTAGATTCTTCATCTCTTCAAAGCTATCTACATATTTATGATAAATCCACTGATAAATCTGTTTAGCTCGAAAAGATGGTTTGACTACCTTTGTCAATTCTTCTTTAGTATAATCTAATATATTAATTTTTTCCATAACTCTCTTTCATATACTCTATTAGTAGCTTTTTAGCTTTTTTGTGATTGCTTAAGAACTCTTTATGAGCATCTTCGTAGGTGTAGTTAGTAACAATAAATATACCTTTTGCATCTATTCCAAAATTACGAGCAACACTAACAATAGAAAAAAACTCCATATTTTCCAAAAATAGACCTTGATCTAAAAACTTTTTTGAGCTCTCAAAGTGTGAAGTAATATAGTTTGAAGAGTTTACTATAGTTAATGTTTCACGGGAAACATTAATTATGTTTTCAGTTGAAATGGTACAATGTAGGGGAGTATAGCACCTGTTGTCTAAAAAACCTATCTCTATGTTTGAAGCCGTTTTTGAGTGGATTATATCGAAGATATTGTGCTTACCATAGCTTCCAGCACTACCAATAAATAAGAGTTTTTTTGGTCTTTGATTTAAAATAAGCTTTGTAAGATTTATGCTAGATTCAACAAGCCCTACTCCGATTGGATTTGCAAAATCAAACAGC
>Ga0256840_1003338_pt1 | contig 13094 bp, 10 predicted proteins | sample 355202metaG_FD_185969 | JGI IMG/M metagenome (GOLD analysis project Ga0256840, IMG submission 185969) | Hydrothermal vent microbial communities from Mid Atlantic Ridge, Atlantic Ocean - 355-202 | ecosystem: Environmental > Aquatic > Marine > Hydrothermal vents | place: Atlantic Ocean: Mid...
GAGGAACGAGAAAAAATATTACCAGGCTTGAATAATAAACGGAACCTTGAAATTTTATTAAAATGTAGCCGAAAAAAGTTATCTAGAAAAAGTAAAAAAATAATTTCTAAGCTAAATAAAGCTGGTTATGACTCTTAAAGAAATAGACTCTTTACTGATACTAATTGATCCTCCGGAAGGGTTGATTGGTATAAAAGATGTTTTCGAAAATCTGACTCATATACTCCCTTTTCTTCCAGAAATAGATCCAATCGAATGGCCTTATAATTTAGTTGATAGCTGGACAAAATATTGCAAGAACTTCATAAATGAAAAAGATCACCCTGAGTTCTATCATTATGAGGAGAAAACCAAAGGAGCTGGTTTAAGTAACTATTTAACGAGTCATCCGCTTTATTCAGCATTGTGGACAAAGCCACCTGAGACTATAAAAAAAGAGGCTTATTATCATCTGCAAGCTCACTTAATAAACTCAGTTCATTTTTTTAGATCAAACAAAAAAGATAAAAAATTTGATTCAACTGTTTACAACTCTTCTTTAGGCATCAGAAATATTGCAACTAAAATTGACTATGGTAAATATCTTAATAGTATTCCAATAAAGCCCTTGAGCGCTGAAAAACTTTATCCACTTCTAGATAGGTTAATAGTTTCAAAGAAAAATAACCCACTAGTACCGATTGAAAGGCTATTGGCTTTTGTTCTAGAAATAAGAACTCCATATTCAAAACAGAGACATAGACAAAATACTCAAATTGAGTCTATAACAATTGAAGAAGAATCAGTTGATTCAGAGTCAAGTATCCCACAAGATCCAAAAAAAATATTTCGCTCATCAACATTAACAAAAAAAGAAAGGTCAGAATCACGTAACGAAGCAAATGCAGATGAAGAAGCATTATCAGGCCCTTGGTTTGCATCAGAAGCACAACCACTGAACGACAAATTAGGGGAGTCACCCGAAATTCGTGCTCTTACTATGAAAACAAAACAAAGAGGCATGGCAAGATACAATCAACAACTCCCAACAAGATGGGATAGACTGAATAATTATGAAGTTATTAGTTTATATGTAGAGTTATATAACTTACGAGACCTTAACTTCAAGGGAGTCAATACCGACTTTCAAGAAAAATTAGCTGTTTTGATTGTGATCATGCATTGGACAGCTTGCCCTCTTGAGAAGGCAGTAAAAACTATAGTAGTAAAAAGTGCTGATTTCCTACCTGAAACCTTTAATGATGACCGTATTTATTTATGTTTAAAAGAGCAACTATGGGTGATTAGTCATCCTAGCTTAAATCAAAGAAGAATTAAAAAGGATTGGAGAAGACATTTAGAACAAACCACTCCTGCTATTCGCCTACAAATTAATACATTGTGCTGGGAGATAATGAGAGAGTTTTTAGTAAAAATTGGGTTAGATTTAAATGAGAGGTGTATGTTATTTAAAGCCTCTGACTCAAAACAAATGCAAAAATATTTAAAGGTATTCATAATAAAAGTTAAAAAGAAGTACGACTCTAGACTTACCCAAATACGTATATCATCACATATTTATGACCTATTGATAGATCAAACAAGCGATGTAGCAGAGGCCTCTATCATTACAGGGAAAATGCCCAATATGGGGCAAAAGGCTTCTCTTTATTATTACAGCCCTTTAACCTCAGACCTACAAAGAAGATATTCCAAAACTTGTAAAAAAGTAGAACAGATTATTTTTAATAATACAAAATTTTCATCAAAAGCAGATAGTGACTTTGTTATTGACCAACAATCAATTCGTATAGGTTCAAAAATATGCCCTATGGAACAAACAGTACAACAAATGGTAATGGATCTAAAAAAGAAGACATCGCATTATAAAAAAGAACATCATGATATAAACCATTTAATTAAATTTCATAACGCTTACACGGCCTATTGCGTAATGATGATTGGTTTTGCAACAGGCTATCGTGCTGTAAGAGACCCTTTTTATTCTAAAACAGAAATTGATGATGAAACAGGTTTTTTAGTTATTTCTGATAAAGATAGCGATGATTATTACAACTCAAGGCTCGTTTATCTTCCCAAAATATGCCGCAAGCAAATTACACTCTATTCAGAATATAAACAGCTATTAGCTGAAAAATTGATTCTTACTAATCCAGAACTGTCTAAAGAATTAATGGAACCTAATATACAGAGTTGGTCAAAAACAACACCTAACAATCAAGTTTTACCATTCTTTTTCTTTTTAAAACATTTCTATAAACACCAAGCAGTTAAACCTCTTTCGATGCATGAAATGACTGAATGGATCACCGACTTACCTTTGAATGCCAATAGACATTATCTACGAACTCATCTACGTGAATTAAAAGTTTCAGGCGAGTTTATTGATGCATTTATGGGTCATTGGGAGTACGGGCAAGAACCGTATGGAAAGTATTCTTCACTCTCCCCATTATCTTATATAGAAACATTGAAAAATCCCATTGAGGAGCTGCTTAATAAAGCTGGCTGGGAAGAAATAAAAGGAACATATGGGTGAGCTCTCTCAAATATGGAAAGACTTGATAGTATCCCCAGGTAAGAAGCCCTCAGGTGGGACTAAAAGACGAGAATATAATCGTGCAGTTCTACGCTTTAAAAGTTGTCAGTTAACTATTAGTTTAATACAAAAAAAAGAGCCAAAACTTGCCAAAGGAAAGCGAAACACAAAATTATCAGAAACTCGAATTAATAAATTACTGAACGATATACATGAGTCTAGCCCTCACCGTGATATAGAGTTATGCCATAACTTATTCATTAAAGGCTTAGCCCAAGGGAAAAAGAAAAAAAATTGGGATGTTGTAGTTCCATCAACAATGATTGAGTTACATCGCCCAAAATCGCCTTTTACTCCTGACAGTTTTATAGCTCTAAAAGCTCTTTCAGCTCTAAAAAAAGAATTTAACCAATCTGTAGAAGACCCTTTTTTCTACCAACAACAATCACCCTATTTATCAAGAGTTCAAAAATTTAAAAGGCTCTCTAACACTAAATATTCTCATTTGCTTGCAGGACAAATTATATTCTCCTCAATTGTTAACGGTGGGCTATTAAGTAAGCACTGGATTGAAAAGCTTGGGGAAGGTATTAAAAATAACGTTATCGTAGATCATGATCAATTATGGATCGAGCTTAAAATAACTGAATACTTTGAGGATGATGAACAGACAATTCATCGTCGTTGGTTCCCAGACCCATTAACAGCATTACTCATTCTTCGTTGGAAAAAAATCTACGGGGATGAATGGCCCGATGATGTTAGCGAGGGTCTATTAACTAAGAAAGACCATGATTTGCTTCTAGAGCAGTATATTATAAGCCTTGGGTTTTCAAATAAGCCGAATACCAGCGAGCTAATAAGAGCAGCTACATCCTATTTAGGTTTAAGAGTCCCACAGTTTTTGGTCACATATGCTTCTAAGCATGACATCGGTTTATCTCTCCCTATTGATACTTGGACTCGACTTTACGCTTCTTGTGTTTTAAAAAAATCAAAAAAGAAAAAAGAGCCTCCAAGCCCAATTGAGACAAAGGCATGTGTATTTATTAAACCTGATATAAAAACATCAAATGTGTATGGAGATCAGTTAGCCATATTAAAAAAGTTTAATTCTGTCATAGGCACAACAAAAGGTACTAGTTTTTTAAAAGACACAAATGGAATTTGTCCAATATTATTTACCTTGCTTCACTGGGGTACAACATTGATAAGCAATGAAAGACTGAGAAGAAAAAAGGTTCGACTAAAAACGATGAAAAAGTATGTTATGGCAATCACAGAACCGATACTAACTTATGCCTTTATATTAAATTTGATTGATACTAATGTAGCCGATATTGATTGGGCAGAACTATATGATGGTGTTTTGGAAAAACGAACCACTTTGCAAAAAAAGAAACTTATGATTGGAAGGATTAATGATTTCCATTTTTTCTTAACTCAAAAGTACCACTGTAGTAGCGTTAATATTAAATATGATGGAAGGGTATTCAGCAATGTTAATGTAAACATCGTTACACCCAAAGAGTACCAAGCTGTTCGAAATTGCTTATTAAATGACAACACCCAAGACTCTCGAATAACAAGAATTCAAAGTATAATTCTGTCTCTTGGTTATCGTTGTGGTCTTCGTGCCAATGAAGCTTTAAATATAAAAATTTCAGAATTACATGATGGCCAGAGAATAAATTTTAATAGTTCATTTAAAGTTGATAGCCCTGAAATACTTATAAAATATAATGCTCATGGGAAATTAAAGAACAGAACTTCAATACGACGAATCCCTTTGATTCTATTGCTTGCTGATGAACTTAAAGACTTATTATCCTGGAAAAAATCACGTATCAAAGAGTTGAAGATAGCGGGAAAAACAAAAATTCAGGAAGAACCTTTGTTTAATTTAAAAAGTGAAGATGCAAGTGCTCCAAAGTATCATGATATTTTTCCTCCCATTCTATTGGCGCTGAAAGAAGTAACACGTGATTATGATGTTAATTTTCATCATTTACGCCATAGTTTTACAAATTTTTTACTATTACGGTTAATGAGTGACGATATTGAGGGTCTTTTGCCTAAAGAGTGGTATGTTGACCACACCACCAAAGAACTTTTACTTTGGAAAGCAATGGATAAACAAAAAAGTACTTCATTAAGATCACGACTATTAGTATCAACAAAATCACAACCAACAAGAAAACTGCTCTACCTTGTTAGCCTGCTATCGGGGCATATAGACCCCGATGTAACAATGAATAGCTACTTACATTTATTGGACTGGGTACTTGGACATTCATTGAAATTAATAGAGCAACCACTCTCGCTAAATGCACAGGCTAATTTATTGTCTCTCTCGCCTAAAAAGTTAAAAGCATATCGTAATAGAAACAAACTGAAAGGAAAGACAAGTGTCCTCAAATTGCTTGAGATTGAATCCAACAAAAACGAAAGACGACTACCAAATAAGCAATTGAAAAAAATGGTCCCGTTACAATCCATTCAATATAAGGTACCCGTTCTCACAGAAGAACCACCACCCTCACCGTTTTATCTTCATAATATATTAGCGCTTATTTATGCAGGAAAAATGATAAGTCTTGTTGCTGAGGATTATGAAGTCCAAGAAGACAAGCTTCATAAATGGGTGTATTGCGCGAAAAAGATGGCATCAATTAAAACAAGCCGAAATACGTTACGGTTTTTCAAAAAAAGAATAACGCATAAAAAAACAAGTAACTTTTCCCTCATACGTGTAATCCCAGGATATTCACCAACTTGCCCTGTTAAGAAGAGTGAACGTACCTTGACCAGTAATATTTATGACAAAGTACATAAGCTATACAAAAATGATAGAGAACTAGCTAAGAATGGTTTCAACTTATTTCTCAAAGATGCTTCTTTTGAAAAAATGCTTGTCACAACTCGTAAAGAAAAAGACAAAAAACTATTTGTAGAATTTATGAAACAACTTGTTTCTAAAAATCAAATCCGAGTCGATTTAGAGCCAAATCCATTAAAAATAAAAAATGGTAAAAGCATGGAGCAAGCCCATAAAGAGCAAAAAAGATACTGGAGTAAATCACTTTTTATACTTCAATCGAACATAGCTATTGTCAATGAGACAAGAATAAATCCAACAGTACACTCTTACGGAAAAGTTACTATATGGATAGCAAGTGACGGAAAAAACAAGAATACAAAACCAATCAACTCTATACTCAGGTTTGCCTTGTTCATGGCAATGGTTAGCTTACATTATTGTGGTCCGAGAAAGTAGAATCCCAAGCTATGAAATTACCAACGATATAGTTTAATCTGGAAGATTCTTTGTGAATGGGATGAAAATAATAAACTATGAGTTATTTATAATGGAATAAAAATCCCACGGGGAAAACCCTCTCGCTATCGCTCGATTTTACACATTCTTAATACCGCTTTTTACTGAATATTTAAAATATATATGCATAATAATGATCATAGTGATGCTTCTACACTTGTTTAATTGGATGAAATGCTTGCTTTCTAACAAAGTAAGCTACCCACAATATAAAAAAGCCTGTTATGCCGAAATAAATACCAAGAAAATGATCATATGCAGTCGTAAAAAGCCCCAGTGGGTGATTGATGAAGTCATTAAAATAAAAGCACTAATGCCAACAGCAAGTTGCAGAACCATCGCGATAATTTTTAATCAACGCTATGCCAATCATTACCCCAAGCAAGAAAGCATCGGCAAAACCTTTGTTGACTACACAATACGCAAGTACCTTTATGAGATTCAAATCCAAAGAAAGAAAATCAAAAGCCTACCTGCCTATCAAATCCCGTTTAATAAAGTCTGGGGAATGGATATAACGTTTGTACAACAGCAACCCGTACTCGGCATCATTGAACATCACAGCCGAAAAGCCAGCCTAATCCCCATCAAACAGAAAAACAGTATTACTATTTTGAGAACGCTGCTGGATATTTTAGAAACCACACCCAAACCCGAATTCATCCGAACCGATAATGAAATTTGTTTTAATTCAAAGCTGATTAAGTTTGGTTTATTCATTCTTGGTATAAAAAAGCAAACGACTCAAAAACACTGCCCTTGGCAGAATGGAAGGGTGGAGCGATTATTTGGAACGCTCAAAGCGACCATTAAACACCTGCCAAACAGAATGATTCTGATTTACCTTATCTGATTCATAGCTTTGAGTTTTGGTATAACCAGATAAAACCCCATCAAAACTTGGATAACCAAACACCTGAATCGGTTTATCAAAAGAAGATCAAACAATGGCAAAAGGAGAACCCACCCGATGGTTGAAGTTGAGCCTCACATTTCTAACTGTCCGCAAGTTCGGAGGCTTGGTTGTGGGTGTTGTAGATGGAATTTATGCTTTAGTGCAGAAACGGCAGGGAAAGTTGAAATATCTTTACGGTGACTTGAGAAAGTCATCACTTTTCTGTTTGATTCAGTGATGCAAAGGCAGGATTTTCAAAAAAATGGCTGAAAAGTTGGTGGGGAAATAGGCGGACAGCTCGGACAGGACACCAGCATGCTCTCTGCCAGCATGCTTTGATCTCTACAACCACCATTCTCTAATAAAGAAAATATCTCACCTTCTTCTTTAATACGGCAATCAAAATACTCATTAGTTAAAAATTTATCTCTCATAGATACTAGAACTCCTTAAAACTGATATTCATTTCCAGCTCTATCAACAACAACATCCGTTTTAGATCCATTCTTATCTTTAATCTCGTAGAACCGAGTTTCTCCTTTTGCATTAGTACCAGAATAAAGCCTAACAACCGTTCCATTATCTCTATCCAAACCCCGTAAAACCTTTTTCACTTCAGCATCAGATAATCCTGCCGCTTCTAATCTTTCTTTATTAATCCAATCTTGACTCATCTGCTTACCACTTGTGGTATTACACAAGCTACCCGCCTTACAACCTTCACTCACGCCAGTGGTTTTGGATTCTACAATATAAATCTTGCCATCTTTGCCTTTGTAAATACTATCAATGCCTGTAGAGCCATTGTAGACAGTCATTTTTCTACTCCAACCATCTTTTGACTTATATTTTTCTATGTTAAAGTTTCTCTAGCCAGCCTTAATAAATCATCATAGTTTGGATCAAACAATTCGGATAACTCAATTTCTAATGAACAAGATAAATCCCAGAGGACACGTTGCTCTGATGGATACTCTATTGAAAGCTTATCAGTCTCAGAAAATCTATTTAAAAGATCAAACAAAACAATAGCTTCATTTTTAGTCAACTTTAAATTAATTTCACTCATAATTTTTTATCATTCAGCACGTGTTCGAGTTGTTTTTCACTTAATTTCCAACCACTAATAAATGTACCATCAGACTTATTCATTACCATCAGTCCTGTATTTGGGTCAACATGAAAAATGACGGGATCTCCATGATAAATACCGGTAAATTCTTTTACATCTGGTGAATTAATGTGTTTTTGAATAGCTTCGTTAAATTTCTTGGCATTATCCAAATTATAATTTCCATCAATACCAAAATCTTCTGCATGCTTAAACTTCTTTTGTAATTGAGTCGGTGTAGCAAAAATTGTTTTACACTTCGCATTATGCACCCATAGCTTTCCAATACCCGCAAAATAACTCGGCGTATTATCAACCGAGAAGTTATAAACCCGTAATGGCTTATCGACTTTCTTATTATCCAGTATCAGAACATCACCATCAGCACTAGCAACCACATCATCAACTTTCAGGTACTGAACCTCTGTCCACCCAATACCTTGCTTCCACATCGGGTGTTCTTCGGTGACGTTGATTGTGCCGAACTCAGTGGTGAGTTGGTAGTAGAGTGGCGCGATTCGTCCAAACGTCTTTTCTATTTTTTGGGGTTTATCTTCATAGCTTTGTCTTGCTCTTGAAAGGACGGTATTGCCTTTGACCAAGGTTTCTATATTCACTTTGCCATCAGGTGTCCAGATGGGTGTACCTGCGGCAAAACTGGCACAGCCAAAGTCTTTCTTGGTTTTATTTAAAGCCGTTGCTAGGTCGCCAAATTTTGCCATTTTACTGGCGAGTTTGATCATAAAGGCAGGGCTTACATTTTCACCTATGATTCTTCCCTTATCAAACGCTCCGCAATGAACCAATGTTTTAAATTCTTCACCTAATGAATCGGCGATCATTTTTGCTGTGCCTGCGGGATCTTCAACAAATTGCTTGCCTAGGGCTATAAGTCCTTTTGCTGTTTCAATAGGATGAGCAAGTAAATTACCTAAGTCAGCAACTTGTTTTTTCATCCCCTCCCAAAAACCTTTTACAAATTCATATCCTGCTACTAAACCATCTTTGACTTCATCCCATAAGCTTCCCCAAAAGCCTTTGTCTTCATCTTTTTTGGTACTGCCGTCATCTTCTGTAGGAGTGGGCGTAGTACATTTTATTTCTGGCTTGGGTGGCTCATCAACCACAGGGATATCTGGGCCTAAAGGCGTGGTAATAGGTCCACCAGGGTTGGTAGGGTTAATAATGGGGTTGGTATTAGGGTCAACAGGGTTGGGCGTTACAGGTGTTGTTGGTGTATCACCTGTGGGATTAACGATTGGGTTATCAGTAGGTGTTGATGGCCCTGTGGGTGTAACCGCAGGTGTGGTATTTGGCCCTGTAGGATTTGTAACAGGATTTGAAGGCGAACTCCCTCCCATATTGGTTGGTGCAGAGGCGCTAGAACTGGCGTACTTAGAGCTATCCTGTGCAGCCTTGGTACTTTTTATTGATTCACTATGGCTACCAGCAACTTCATGGCTGATAGCAGCGACTTGATGACGACCTGCCTGACTGGCGTTGCCGATGGTTAATAAGCTACCCACTGCAAGCATAAACGTCAATACGAGGTATTGCGTCATGCTTTGACCTGTTTGTTTAATCAATGACAATTGATCATTTCAATTAAAGTTCATAGAACTAGGGATAATAACGATTAAAACACTTAATTACTAACCAGACAGAGTAAAATTCAATTTTAAAAGCACACCCCCCCCTGTTTTTTGCTGTTTTGTATAAACAAATTATTCTTTGCGCCAACTCATTAGCTCACTAGGATAAAACTCATGATCCTTAAAGCTTTCATCATCAATATCAGACACGATGACTACGGCTGCGGCTTCATAGCACCAATAGCCATCATAGGTCGGGGTTTCATGCAAAGGTCTCACACCATCAGGTGCTCGAATCCCTAATTTATTTGGCCATTGATCCAGATAGATTTTTAACTTTTTTGCCTGTTGCTTTTTATCTTCCATATCCAGAATGGCAACTAATTGTTTATATTTAGCTTTTTCTGTTAAATCAGTACTTATTTTTCTGTCTGCTTGATAGTGGCTTAATAGGCGGTCTACTAATTGGTCTTTTCCTGCGGGAATGCACTTAGCCATTGTTGTTAATTCGGATTGGCTAACGCCTAAGCATTCACCGAAGACTATTGCAGATGAAACAAAACGTACATTGGTTAATGTTATAGGTCTTTCAGTTTTCATTGCTTTCTGAAAGCACTTTTCAGAAGAGTATAGAATTTCTAGAAACCTGTTATAGGTGATTTTTAATTCTTCAATCCCACTTATAGAAGCGTATCTAAGACGAATAAAGCCCAGCATGCTCTCTGCCAGCATGCTTTGATCTCTACAACCACCATTCTCTAATAAAGAAAATATCTCACCTTCTTCTTTAATACGGCAATCAAAATACTCATTAGTTAAAAATTTATCTCTCATAGATACTAGAACTCCTTAAAACTGATATTCATTTCCAGCTCTATCCACAATAACATCAGTTCTAGAACCATTTTTATCTTTAATTTCATAAAAGCGGGTTTCACCTTTAGCATTTGTGCCAGAATATAGCCTAACAACATTCCCATCATTATTACTAAGGCTTTGACGAATTTTAATTTTATCAACTTCATTAACACCTGCTGCATCAAGTCGTCCTTCTATCCAATCTTTACTCATCTGCTTACCACTATTAGTAGAACACAAACTACCTGCTTTACAGCCTTCACTTACCCCCGTGGTTTTGGATTCAATAATGTAAATTTTACCATCCTTGCCCCTAAAAATTCCGTCAATACCTGTTGAGCCGTTATAAACGGTCATTTCACGACTCCAACCATCTTTTGTGGTTAGTTTGCTGGGGTCTATATTCGTATCACCAATTGGGGTTAAACCTTTATCTTTTAGTATTTGATTGGTTTTTGCTTCACCTAATAATCCTTTGGTTGCAGTTGGATAATTCTTCGCAATGGGCACATCCTTTAAATTACCGTTACCAAGTACACTAGGTTTAGCTAAGTCACAAGCCGCATTATGCACCCAAAGCTTGCTTTCCCCTGCAAAGTAACTCGGTGTATTCTCAACACTAAAGTTATAAACCCGTAATGGCTTATCGACTTTCTTATTATCCAGTATCAGAACATCACCATCAGCACTAGCAACCACATCATCAACTTTCAGGTACTGAACCTCTGTCCACCCAATACCTTGCTTCCACATCGGGTGTTCGGCGGTGACGTCAATCGTACCAAATTCGGTGCTTAGGTGGTAATAATCGGGTGCGATTCTGCCAAAGTTTTTTTGTATTGTTTGTGCCTTGTCCGCGTAGGTTTTTCTTTCACGGGATAAAACCAGACTGCCCTTGCGCAGGGTTTAAGCAAAATCAATCGCGTCTGCCCCCTTGATTTATTAAACTGCTTTCTCAATTTTTGAAGATTCTAAAAAATCATCAAAATTATTTGATACGAAGGAAATATTATCATATGTTTCTTCTCCATGCTCGTCACCATGAAACAAATTAGAATGCCAAAAGTAGACTTTACCTAGATATTCACCTTTTATTCCTAATAACAAACAGCTACTACCAGACCCACCTATTACAATCATTTCATTTGGAATATAAGGAAACTCACGGTCATTAGAACTCATAAAATGATAGTGTGTATTTAAGTCAAAATTTCCTTTAGGGTTAAATGCTGAAAAGTACTCAAGAGAATCCTCAATTAGCATATCTGTATTATTCAATTTTCCCGGCTTTGACATTCTAAAAATGTAATCGTCGGTTAAAGCACCTCCGCCCTTAGAAAGTAAAAACTCTCTATACTTAGCTGGAAGTCTTTCTCCTATCATTCTTTCAAAAAGCTGAATATCAGATTCAGAGGCATAAACTTTATTTATATAATTAATTCTATCCATAATTAAAAAAGTTATCCTTTAAAGATTTGGGTTATCACTAACACCCCCTACATGTGCCACCCCACCTTCAGCAACATTATGAATCTTTCTATCTATAAGAACCATTTGCTTTCCATCTTCATGATGATGCCAAGTGTATTTACTATAGTCTGGAGTCCAAGTAGGGTCTCCTATTTTTATTCTAAATGCTGCAACAGCTTTGCCAAAGTCTCCATTCGGACCTTTATTGTGATTACCAAGCTGTTCTATTGAAACTATTGCTTTCTTCCTACCAATGGTAGGAGAAAATTCTTCAAAACGTGGACGACCATTCACAAACTCAATCGGTTTACCACCTGTTGCCTGATACAGTGCGGTATCTTTCTTTGGTTGGAATTTAGAATTTCCTCTATCACCAATCCAGTTACCAATTTTTCCATCTACTGGTGTCGCTATTGTTTTTCCATCAGGTGTTTTATAAGGTGGTAATTCACACTTCGAATTATGCACCCAAAGCCCACCAGTCCCCGCAAAATAACTCGGTGTATTCTCAACGCTAAAGTTATAAACACGAACAGGCTTATTTACCTTCTGGTTATCCAGTATCAGTACATCGCCATCAACACTGGCAACGACATCATCGACTTTCAGGTACTGGGCTTCCGTCCACCCGATGCCCTGTTTCCACATCGGGTGTTCGGCGGTGACGTTTATCGTACCAAATTCGGTGCTTAGGTGGTAATAATCGGGTGCGATTCTGCCAAAGGTTTTTTGTATTGTTTGTGCCTTGTCCGCGTAGGTTTTTCTGTCACGGGATAAAACCAGACTGCCTTTGCGCAGGGTTTCGATATTGACCTTGCCTTCGGGTGTCCAGATCGGTGTGCCTGCCACAAAACTGGCACAACCAAAGTCTTTTTTGGTCTTATTTAAAGCAGTTGCAAGGTCACCAAATTTTGCCATTTTACTGGCGAGTTTGATCATAAAGGCGGGGCTTACATTTTCACCTATGATTCTGCCCTTATCAAACGCTCCGCAATGAACCAATGTTTTAAATTCTTCACCTAATGAATCGGCGATCATTTTTGCTGTGCCTGCGGGGTCTTCAACAAATTGCTTGCCTAGGGCTATAAGTCCTTTAGCTGTTTCAATAGGGTGGGCTAACAGATCGCCCAAATCCGCGACTTGTTTTTTCATCCCCTCCCAGAAGCCTTTTACAAATTCATATCCTGCTACTAAACCATCTTTGACTTCATCCCATAAGCTTCCCCAAAAGCCTTTGTCTTCATCTTTTTTGGTACTGCCGTCATCTTCTGTAGGAGTGGGCGTAGTACATT
>Ga0256840_1003339_pt1 | contig 13092 bp, 11 predicted proteins | sample 355202metaG_FD_185969 | JGI IMG/M metagenome (GOLD analysis project Ga0256840, IMG submission 185969) | Hydrothermal vent microbial communities from Mid Atlantic Ridge, Atlantic Ocean - 355-202 | ecosystem: Environmental > Aquatic > Marine > Hydrothermal vents | place: Atlantic Ocean: Mid...
TACTAGAGTCAATCAGCAAACACGAGGGAATCAGCAAAGAAATGGCGGTTAATATTGCACTTGAAGCCTCAGAAAATACGCGCCATATGTGGGCAGGGACGCTGGTATACATCCCAAAAGACAGCGCTAGATTTTATAAAGCTAAAAGTGAAAAGATAAGGAATGATTTTACAGGTCGTAACCATAGGGAACTAGCTTTTAAGTATGGGCTTAGCTTGCAGCGTATTTATAAAATATTAAAGAATAAAAAACACCCCCCTACCCAGAAGTAGTTTTTAGCCAGTTTTTTAGCCACAGCGTTTTTCACACATAAAAAAGGCTTACATTTTCATGTAAACCCTTGATTCAATTGGTCGGGACGACAGGATTTGAACCTGCGACCCCCACACCCCCAGTGTGGTGCGCTACCAAACTGCGCTACGTCCCGACAATTTGAACTTTTTAAACATTAATGACTAATTAAATCATCAATCTAGCTGATTAAGTATAGAGCAACTAAGTAACTTTTCAATGATTATTTTAGGATTTCTAAAATATCCTCTAACTCACCAATCATTTGATGAATGACTTGCTTAGTGCGCACAGAGTCACCTTTAGCATCATCACTTAGTAAATGTGCTCTAGCTCCACCAATGGTGTAGCCCTGCTCATATAATAAAGCTCTAATTTGACGAATCAGCATAACATCATTACGTTGGTAATAACGCCTATTGCCACGCCTTTTAACAGGTTCTAATTGTTCAAATTCTTGCTCCCAATACCTCAATACGTGGGGTTTAACCCCACATAATTCACTTACTTCACCAATGGCAAAATAGCGTTTTGCAGGGATTGCAGGTAATTCATTATTATTACTCGGTTCCAGCATAAGCTTCTACTCGCGTTTTTAACTTTTGTCCTGTTCGAAAGGTGACCACCCTACGTGCAGAAATAGGAATTTCCTCACCGGTCTTTGGGTTTCTTCCTGGGCGGCTACTTTTATCTCTTAATTCAAATTTTCCAAACCCAGAGATTTTAACCTGCTCACCTGTCTCCAGAGCTAGTTTAATTTCTTCAAAAAAAAGTTCAACCATTTCTTTTGCTTCGCGCTTATTTAACCCTAATTCGTCAAATAATCTTTCTGCGAAGTCTGCTTTTGTCACTGCCATTTATTCTAGTCTCTCAATTTTGCGCTAATATTTTTAGATAAAGCGTCTAACACTTTGTTTACTATAGCATCAATTTCTGAATCTGTGAGTGTTTGTGTGCTATCTTGCATGGTTAAACCTAAAGCGATACTTTTATAGCCTTGCTCTACGCCTTGTCCACGATAAATATCAAACACATTAATTTCTTTGATTAGGTCTTCATTGCAGCTTTCAATGCACTGCTTAATTGCTTGAAAAGAAACTTCTTCGGCAACTAATAAAGCTAAATCACGACGTACTGATGGAAATTTCGACAAACTATTAAAAACCGGTATTTGGCGCTCTAATAAAACGTTTTGTGCCAATTCAAATAAGAACACATTACCATCAAAACCTAAATGTTTTTCTAGAGTCGGGTGTAGCATACCTACCCAGCCTAAAGATTGCCCCTCTAAGGTTTTAATTTCCGCACTTTGCCCTGGATGCAATGCCGAATGTTGAGCTGCAATAAATTGCACCTGACGTCCAGTCAAAGCACATAAGCTTTCGACATCAGCTTTAACATCATAAAAATCAACTTTACGTGCTTTTTCACCCCATTGCTCAGGAATTACTGAGCCTAAAGCAAGACCTGCTAACATTTTTTCTTGCTCTGTGGCTCCCGTTCCTAAAAAGCGTTGCCCTGCTTCAAATAAACGTACTCGGCTTTGCTGACGCTTAGTATTGTAAGCGGCGGCTTGAAGCAACCCACACCAAAGCGTCGTCCGCATTACCGCAAGATCGGCTGAAATTGGGTTTTGTAATTTTATATATTTATCATTAGGTACAATTGATTTTTGTAATTCTTCGGCAACAAAACTATAAGTAATAGCTTCTTGATAATCACGCGCAACTAAAACATCCTTCAGTTGATCTATATCTAAAATCGCTTCAGGTGCTTGACTTAATGCAGAGCGCATTAACAAGCTGCTTTGTGGTAAGTTGTTATAGCCATATACACGCCCTAATTCTTCAATTAAGTCTGCTTCAATAGCAATATCAAAACGAAAACCTGGCGCTGTCACTTGCCAGCCTTCTGCTTCTTTAGAGACTGACATACCTAAGCGATGTAATATCCCCTCTACAACAGATGCTTCTAAATCGACACCCAAAATACGCTGGATACGTTTTTGACGCAAAGTAATCGCTACGCGCTCTGGTAATTGAGCCTCAGCAACCTCTTCTGTTACTGGTCCGGCACTGCCACCAGCAATTTCTATGATTAATTGCGTTGCACGCTCTATAGCACGCGTTTGTAAACCCGCATCAACACCCCGTTCAAAACGATGTGATGAATCTGTATGTAAACCATAATGACGTGATTTTCCCATCATAAGGCTAGGCGAGAAAAAGGCACATTCTAGGAATATATCTGTTGTTGTGCTGGATACAGCTGTTTCACTACCGCCCATAATACCTGCTAAGGCCAAAGCTTTTTCTGTATCAGCGATCACTAAAGTGTCTGTATTCACTTTAATTTCTTGATCATTTAATAGTTTAAGCGGCTCACCTGCTGTTGCCATACGCACTTCAATATCACCGGATAATTTTGCGGCATCAAAAGCATGTAAAGGCTGACCTAGCTCTAATAGCACATAATTTGTGACATCAACTATGGGACCTAAACTTCTTAAACCAGAACGGCGTAAACGCTCTTGCATCCATAAAGGCGTTGCCGCACTGGCATTCACATCTTTGATCAAACGCCCTAAATAACGCGGACAGGCATCTGGGGCGCTCACTTTTATAGCTACCGTCTCTTGGTGCTCAATAGCAACAGGCGTGACTTCTACCACTGAAAATGGCAGGTTATTTAGTAAAGCGACTTCACGCGCAATACCCTCAATACTTAAACAATCTGCTCTATTCGGTGTTAAGTCAACTTCAATCAGTTGATCATTTAATTCCAAATAATCACGTACATCCACGCCTACGGGGGCATCGTCAGCTAATTCCATTAAACCATCAGCATCCTCTGCCATGCCTAGTTCTTTTTCAGAACACAACATACCAAATGATAGTTCGCCGCGTAATTTTGATTTTTTAATCTTGAAATTACCGGGTAACACAGCACCAATTAATGCCGCGGGGATTTTCAAGCCTTCGCGTACATTGCTTGCACCACAGACGATTTGTAGTGGCTCAGCATCACCGATGGCAACCTGACAAACTCTTAATTTATCAGCATTGGGATGAGCTGTGATTGATACTACTTGGCCAACAACTACACCGCTAAATTCTGCTGCTGCAGGTATTACTGCATCAACTTCTAGGCCGGCCATTGTTATTTGTTCTACTAATGCTGCCGTATCAAGGGCAGGATTCACTAATTCTCTTAACCACGCTTCACTAAATTGCATAATTACTGCCTTCCTTAATTAAATTGCTCAAGAAATTTAAGATCGTTTTCAAAAAACAACCGTAAATCATTGATGCCATAACGCAACATAGCGAGCCGTTCTACGCCCATACCAAAAGCAAATCCGGTATACGCTTCCGTATCGATATTCACTGCTTTAAAAACTTCAGGATGGATCATGCCGCAGCCCATGACTTCTAACCAGCCGGTATGACTACAAACGCGGCAGCCTTTACCATCACACATGACACATTCAATATCGACCTCTGCAGAAGGTTCGGTAAAAGGAAAGTAAGAAGGCCTAAAGCGGACTTGTATCTCTTTCTCAAAAAAGGCACTTAAAAACTCATAAACAACCCCTTTTAAATCGGCAAAGCTTACATTCTCATCAACTAAAAATCCTTCTACTTGGTGGAACATAGGGGTATGCGTAATATCAGAATCGCAGCGATAAACACGCCCTGGTGCAATCACTTTTAATGGTGGCTGATAGGTTTCCATCGCGCGTACTTGTACTGGCGAGGTATGGGTTCTTAATAAGGTATGCGCATCAAAATAAAAGGTATCATGCATGGCACGAGCAGGATGATGCGAAGGAATATTTAAAGCTTCAAAATTGTGATAGTCATCTTCAATTTCTGGGCCTTCTTCGACTTTAAAGCCAACACTAGAAAAAATTTTTGCAATACGCCTTAAAGTTAGCGTCACTGGATGTAATCCTGCAACTGACTGCCCTCGCCCTGGCAAGGTCACATCAATGGTTTCACTCGCTAAGCGTGCATCAAGTTCAGCTTGCTGCAAAGCATGTTTACGTAATTCTAGCGTATTTTGAAAGTCGGCTTTTACCTTATTAATCGCTTGTCCTGCTGCACGCCTCTGTTCTGGCTCCAGTTTACCGAGCTCTTTCATCTGTAAGGTAAATGCACCTTTTTTTCCCAGATATTGCACACGGATCTGGTCTAATGCGGATAAATCATTGGCTGCTGCAAGCTCTTGTATGGCTTGCGCAAGAATTTCTTCAAGGGTGGCTGACACGGCTCTTTCGCTTATATTGAGATGGACAGGATAGAAAGGTGTAGCAAAAAAAAGGGCTTTATCAGCCCTTTTTTAAACCTTTCTCTATAAAAATCAACATAGTTTAACTATGCTTTCATTCTTTAAAGTGGGCTTCTATTTGCTTTGGCAATTTCTGCAATCGCAGCAAAAGCTTCCATATCGCGTACTGCGATATCAGCTAATACTTTACGGTCAATCGCAACGTTTGCTTTTGTTAAGCCGTTGATTAATCGGCTATAAGATATATCGCACATACGCGCTGCCGCATTAATACGAACAATCCATAAAGCACGGAAAGTACGTTTTTTAACTTTACGGTCACGATAAGCATATTGTCCAGCTTTAATAACTGCTTGCTTAGCAACACGATAAACACGGCTACGCGCGCCGTAATACCCTTTTGCTTGCTTTAAAACTTTTTTATGTCTTGCTCGGGCTGTTACACCCCGTTTTACTCTAGCCATTTTCTTTTCCTAAAATTAACTGTAAGGCAGCATACGTGCAGTCATACGCACATCACTTGCATGAATAGTTGCAGCTTTACGCAACTGTCTTTTTCTTTTAGTCGATTTTTTAGTCAAGATATGACTACGATGAGATTGTCCACATTTAAAATGGCCGCTAGCTGTACGCGTAAAGCGTTTTGCAGCACCACTATGGCTTTTAATTTTTGGCATTTATTTTCTCCAATAGTATTAAAAATATCACGTCCCTGATATAAGAACTCAGCAAGGCAAAATGCACGGGCCCGGCTGAATTAGTAAGCTACTATTCCTACAGCAGCGAAACTTATCGAATACCTCGATAAGAATATCAACTAACAAGTTGTTATTTTTTCTTTTTTGGTCCTAAAACCATAATCATCTGGCGCCCTTCCATTTTAGGAAACTGCTCAACGACGGCTATTTCCTCTAGGTCTTTTTCTACTCGCTTTAGTAGCGCCATACCAATTTCTCTGTGTGCCATTTCGCGGCCGCGAAAACGCACTGTGATTTTGGTTTTATTACCTTCTTCAAGAAATTTTATTAGGTTACGCAATTTGACATTGTAATCACCAATATCAGTACCTGGGCGAAACTTAATTTCCTTAACCTGAATTTGTTTTTGTTTTTTCTTGGCTACCTGCATTTTTTTATTCTGTTCGAATATAAATTTGCCGTAGTCCATGATTTTACAAACCGGAGGATCAGCATTTGGCGAAACTTCTACCAAATCCATATTTGCTTCAGCCGCTAAACGCTTTGCGTCCATAAGTGACATAATGCCACCCTGCCCTTCTGGCAAACCTGTTAGCCTAATGCGCCTTGCTGTAATTGCGTCATTTAGTCGTGTTGCATCTTTTTTAGAAGCGATACCCTGATCCTCCAGTTTCTATTTTATTTTTTTTGTTCAATTTCGTTATTTAATCTCTGTGTAAATTCATTAAGTGAAAAGCTACCTAAATCTTCGCCTTTCTGCGTACGTACTGTTAACGTTTGCTCATCTAACTCTTTATCACCGATAATTAAAAGATAAGGCACTCGTTGCATAGAGTGTTCGCGAATTTTAAAGCCTATCTTCTCATTTCTCAAGTCAATTTTTGCTCTAAAGCCTTGTTTTTGTAATTCTGCGACAACTTGCTGTGCATACTCGTCATGTCGACTAGCAATATTAAGCACGACTAACTGATCTGGCGCTAACCAAAGTGGCAAATTTCCTGCATGCTGCTCAATTAAAATACCAATAAATCGCTCTAAAGAGCCTAATATTGCACGGTGCAACATAACAGGCACATGTTTGGAACCATCTTCGGCAATATAACTCGCATCTAAACGACCTGGCATAGAGAAATCGACTTGAATCGTGCCGCACTGCCAAATGCGCTCTAAACAATCTTTTAATGAAAATTCAATTTTAGGGCCATAAAAAGCACCTTCACCCGGCTGCAAGTCCCAAGCAAGTTCTTTATTATCTAACGCGAGTTCTAAAGCTTTTTCAGCTTTGTCCCAGTCAGCATCAGAGCCAACACGTTTGTCAGGACGCGTAGATAATTTAATAATAACTTCATCAAAGCCAAAGTCTTTATAAACTTCAAATAATAAATCAATAAAGTCCGAAACTTCAGCTTGGATACTGTCTTCAGCACAAAAAATATGTGCATCATCTTGCACAAAATTTCTTACGCGCATCAAGCCATGTAAAGTACCTGACGGCTCATTACGATGACATGAACCAAATTCAGCTAGACGCAACGGTAAATCTTTATAACTTTTTAAACCTTGATTATATATCTGCACATGGCACGGGCAATTCATCGGTTTAATCGCATAATCACGATTATCTGACTGCGTGGTAAAAATCATATCACCGAACTTATCCCAATGACCTGATTTTTCCCATAAACTGCGATCTACAACTTGTGGCGTTCTTACTTCACCATAGCCATGTGCACGTAATTTATTGCGAATATATTGCTCAACCTGCTGGTAAACCGTCCAGCCTTTTTCATGCCAAAACACCATGCCAGGTGCTTCTTCTTGAGTATGAAATAAGTTAAGTGCCTTACCAATTTTCCTATGATCGCGTTTTTCCGCTTCTTCTAAACGGTGCAAATAAGCGGCTAAATCTTTTTTATCATTCCATGCTGTGCCATAAATACGCTGCAACATTTCATTGTTTGAATCACCACGCCAATAAGCACCAGCAATTTTCATTAATTTAAAAGCTTTTATTTTACTGGTACTAGGTACATGCGGCCCGCGACAAAGATCGGTAAAATCACCTTGCGTATACAAAGATAAGTCTTGATCCGCAGGAATTGATTCAATAATTTCAGCTTTATACTCTTCACCTAAATCACGGAAAAACTTTATCGCTTCATCGCGTGATACAACAGAGCGGGTAATTTTTAAATTAGCCGCAACTAAACGTGACATTTCCTTTTCTATTTTTTTAATATCGTCTGGCGTAAAAGCACGTTCATAGGCAAAATCATAATAAAAGCCATTATCAATCACTGGCCCTATCGTGACTTGTGCGTCAGGAAATACTCTTTTTACTGCCTGAGCCAATAAATGCGCGGCTGAGTGACGAATGACCTCTAAGCCCTCAGCATCTTTTGCAGTAACAATCTGTAAGGTTGCATCATTTTCAATTAGCGTACTGGCATCAACCAGTTCATCATTTACCCGGCCCGCCAAGGTTGCTTTTGCTAAACCGGAACCAATAGATTGTGCAACCTCCATGACAGTTACAGCATTATCAAACTCTCGTTTAGAGCCATCAGGCAAGGTAATTACAGGCATTCTATCTTTCTCTAGTTTATAAAATAAAAAAGCACTGCCGATGCAATGCTTTTCAGTTAGAACTCGCCATTATACTCACTACTTTATGCTTTTGTAAACATATACTTACATAATAAAGCAATTAAACCATCTGACAATTTTTTACATCACTTAAATACCTAATTCCTTCAAGTTCTAATGGCGTAGTCAAACATACTGCCCTGCACACCAGCCAGATGCCCATGCCCACTGAAAATTATAGCCTCCTAACCAACCAGAAACATCCAATACTTCACCAACAAAATACAACCCTTGCACTTGTTTAGCCTCTAAAGTTTTAGATGAGATGCAGTGACAATCCACCCCGCCCAAAGTCACTTCGGCAGTGCGATAGCCTTCGGTTCCATTAGGTTTAACTTGCCAATGATGAAATTGCTCAGCGATCAATTGAATTTGTTTATGTGATAAGTCGAGTAAAGAGCACTCCAATAAATCATTAGCTATAAATAAGGGAGTTAGACGCTTGGTAAAAAACTGCAATAAATAATTTTTTAATTTAACTTTTGTTTTATCTTTTTGTGCGGTTAATAAAGCTTGCTGTAAATCCACAGCAGGCAATAAATCAATATTAATGACCTCACCTTTATGCCAATATGATGACATTTGCAAAACGACGGGGCCACTTAAGCCACGATGCGTAAATAATAGGTTTTCAGTAAAACTTTGCCGCGCATTACTTATCGTACAAGGCAATGCCAAACCCGATAAAGCTGCGAATTTTTCTTTTTCTGCTAATTGCAAAGTGAATGGCACTAAGCCTGCTCGAGTGGCCTGCACATGAATACCAAATTGTTCGGCAATTTTATATCCAAAAGGTGTCGCGCCCATTTTAGGAATAGATAAGCCCCCCGTGGCGACCACTAAAGACTGACACTTAATTTTTTCTTTCCCTAGCGTAAGGATGTAGCCCTTATTCGCTGGCTGTGTAATTGATTTAATCTCGGAATTTAAGCGTATCTCGATACCGACCTTATCGCATTCAGCAAGCAGCATATTTAAAATATCGCGCGCACTTTCATTACAGAACAACTGTCCATGCTCACGCTCATGATAAGGAATATTATGCGCATGGATCATTGCCAAAAAATCCCACTGGGTAAATCGACTTAAAGCTGATTTACAAAAGTGTACATTTTCAGACAGGAAATTTTCCGCCTCAACCGTGTAATTAGTAAAATTACAACGCCCACCACCTGACATGAGAATTTTTTTACCCGCTTTATTAGCATGATCCAAAACTAGAACCCTACGCTTGCGCTTACCCGCTTCTATTGCACACATTAAACCGGATGCGCCAGCACCAATAATTACCACATCTACTTCTTGCATTGTTTCACTTCTATAAAAACAAAAAAGCCCTTTTACCAAAGTAAAAGGGCTTTTGTACAGGCTGTTCTTCCATTAGCGAACTGAAGTCCGTCCTATATTAAACCTTATGGTAAACCTCGGCACCTTCCTCAAGAAACTGTTGTGATTTTTCATCCATGCCTTTTTGCAAGGCCTCTGCTGCATCTTTAATACCTTTTTCAGCGGCATATTCACGTACATCTTGCGAGATTTTCATCGAGCAGAAATGCGGGCCACACATCGAGCAGAAATGCGCAATTTTTGCTGAATCTTTCGGTAAAGTTTCATCATGGAATGAACGTGCTTTTTCTGGATCTAAAGCAATATTGAATTGATCTTCCCATCGGAATTCAAAACGCGCCTTAGACATAGCATTATCACGCGCTTGCGCACCAGGATGTCCTTTGGCTAAATCTGCCGCATGGGCTGCGATTTTATAAGTCACGATACCTTCGCGAACATCTTCTTTGTTCGGTAGGCCTAAATGCTCTTTTTGGGTCACATAACATAACATCGCACAACCGTACCAACCAATATTTGCAGCACCAATCACAGATGTAATATGGTCATATCCTGGCGCAATATCGGTAGTCAAGGGCCCTAACGTATAGAAAGGTGCTTCATCACAATCTTCCAGTTGTTTAGTCATATTAACTTCAATCATATGTAATGGCACATGACCTGGACCTTCAATCATAGTTTGAATATCATGCTTCCAAGCGATTTTGGTCAACTCTCCTAAGGTTTCTAGTTCAGCAAATTGCGCTTCATCATTGGCATCATAAATTGAACCAGGGCGTAAGCCATCGCCTAGTGAAAACGAAACATCATAAGCTTTCATGATTTCACAAATATCTTCAAAATGCGTGTATAAAAAGCTTTCTGTATGATGTGCTAAACACCATTTCGCCATGATCGAACCACCACGTGACACGATACCGGTCATGCGTTTAGCCGTCATGGGCACATGATGTAAACGTACCCCTGCATGGATAGTAAAATAATCCACACCTTGCTCGGCTTGTTCAATCAGAGTATCGCGGAAAATTTCCCACGTTAAATCTTCTGCTTTACCGTTTACCTTTTCTAAAGCCTGATAAATTGGCACCGTACCAATGGGTACCGGTGAATTACGTAAAATCCATTCACGCGTTTCATGAATATTTTTACCAGTTGATAAATCCATAATGGTATCACCACCCCAACGGATACCCCACATCATTTTTTCAACTTCATCTTCAATTGATGAGGTAACAGCTGAATTACCTAAGTTACCATTAATTTTTACTAAGAAATTACGCCCAATAATCATTGGCTCAACTTCAGGATGGTTGATATTTAGAGGAATAATCGCTCGTCCTCGCGCCACTTCATCGCGCACAAATTCTGGCGTAATTTCATCAGGAATCGATGCGCCATAAGACTGGCCTTTATGCTGACCTTTATACAAATCACGCATTTCGGACATATTTTGATTTTCACGAATGGCGATATATTCCATTTCTGGGGTAATAATACCCTGACGCGCATAATGCATTTGTGAGACATTTTTACCGGCTTTTGCTCTACGCGGCTTACGTATATGCTCAAAACGCATATTTGCTGTTTCAGGATCATGTAGGCGCTCTTTACCAAAATCAGATGTTGGTCCATCCAACTCTTCAGTATCATCGCGTTCCGCAATCCATGCATCACGAATACCCGCTAAACCTTTTTGTAGGTCGACGGCAACATCAGGATCGGTATACACGCCAGAAGTATCATACACAAATAAGGGAGTATTTTTTTCAGCACCAAAATGAGCTGGTGTATCTGATAAGGTGATTTTACGCATAGGTACGCGTATATCAGGACGACTTCCCTGGATATAAACTTTCTCTGACGCAGGGTAAGAGTCAATTTTTACACCGCCCTCATTAGTTGCGGTAATATCTTTAGGGACTGCGCTCATGATTGTATCTCCAATTTAAAAAATCTTAAAGCGCAGGCAAGAGCTTGTGGGCTTTCCTACGCCAGTATTAGCTGGTCTCAGGTTCAAAGGGTTTTATCTCAGCTTCTTACAACGAAGCACCCCTAGCCTTTCGGTTAATAGTACAAAGTAATAGATAATGCGAGATATTGCAAATTTAATACGCAAGCTTTGCTCTATTTAAAAATCTACTCAGGTAATTCTCTGAATTGCGCTAAAATCCGCACCATAAAAATAAATAACCAGCCCTTGGGGGAAGCATGGAATTAGAAAATCTTAATCAAATCGAACATAAAGGGGCGGGGATGCGCAGCGAACTGCTTAGATTTGGCTGTGCAATCCTGTTCTTAGTTGGTATTATGTTATTTATCGGCATGACGACTGAACATACGCCTAACCAAACCTTTCTGATCGTTTCTGCCATCATTGGCGGCTACATGGCTCTTAATATCGGTGCCAACGATGTTGCTAATAATGTAGGCCCAGCGGTTGGATCACAAGCCTTAACTTTAACTAGCGCAATCCTAATTGCCATGATTTTCGAATCCGCCGGTGCTCTTATTGCAGGTGGCGAAGTCGTCAGTACAATTAAGAAAGGAATTATTGACCCTTCTCTTATTAATAATACGGACACCTTCGTTTGGTTAATGCTAGCCGCGTTACTCGCTGCGGCTATTTGGTTAAATGCCGCTACCTTTTTGGGTGCTCCTGTGTCAACGACGCACTCGATTGTTGGTGGTGTATTAGGCGCTGGAATAGCCGCTGGCGGGTGGAATATTGCTAACTGGGTCGTTTTTGGCAAAATTGCTGCTAGTTGGGTTATTTCGCCGATGCTCGGTGGCTTGATTGCAGCGGCTTTCTTATATTTTATAAAGCGTAGCATGACCTACCAAGAGGATATGTTGACTGCGGCAAAAAAAGTCGTCCCTCTGTTAATTGCTATCATGGCTTGGGCATTTTCTACCTATTTAATTCTAAAAGGCTTGAAAAAAATATGGAAAGTTGACTTCTTAACGGCTGGATCTGTTGGCTTCGCCTTTGCTTTAATACTTTATTTTGCAGTACGCCCTTTCATTAACAAAGCCGCTAAGTCTTTAGAAAATAATAAATTTAGCGTTAATAAACTCTTTACTATCCCTCTTATTTTCGCTGCGGCCTTACTAAGTTTTGCTCATGGTGCGAATGACGTTGCTAATGCAGTTGGTCCGTTAGCAGCCATTAACGATGCTCTAAGCCACGGTGGTGAGATTGCTAAAAAAGCCGCTATTCCAATATGGGTTATGCTAATAGGTGCTTTGGGTCTATCGCTTGGCCTTGCTTTATATGGTGCAAAACTCATAAAAACTGTTGGTACTGAAATTACAGAGCTCGATAAAATGCGCGCCTTTTGCGTGTCTATGGCGGCAGCCATTACCGTGATTATCGCGAGTCAATTAGGCTTACCCGTTAGTTCCACACATATCGCAGTTGGTGCCATTTTTGGTGTCGGTTTCTTACGTGAATATTTAAAGCGCACTAATGCCAAACGCTTAGAAGAAATTAGAGCCCACCACGAAACCTTAGACCCAGAAAAAACCGAAGCCTTTTTAGAAGATTTTAGAAAAGCCAGTGTCGCTAAAAAATCAACCCTATTAGCCGAACTTAAAGAACAAGCCAAAAACAGTCAAACCGACTTTACTAAACGGGAAAGAAAAGCGCTTAAGAAAGTTTACCAAGAACAACTAGTCAAACGTTCTCATGTCTATAAAATTGCGGCTGCCTGGATTATTACCGTGCCATTATCCGCTCTATTAGCGGCTATGTTGTATTTTACGATTCGCGGCATAATGCTTCCGTAACTTATTAGCTCCCAGTTTTTTGATAAAAATAGGG